>ENA-OSEO01000061-OSEO01000061.1-sediment-metagenome-genome-assembly--contig:-NODE-61-length-279540-cov-13.801290_pt1 | contig 279540 bp, 186 predicted proteins | sample MGYA00237883_ERZ534232 | MGnify/ENA metagenome assembly ERZ534232
CCCCTTGCTATGAAAGTAAATTGTAAATTTAAATTAGTATTAACCAAAAATTTGTAAACCTTTTTTAGGACGATACAAATTGAGTAATTGAGTAGAGACACGGCATGCCGTGTCTTTGAGATACCCCGGAGGGGTTTATATTGAATAGCCAGGGAGCCTGTCCGCCAACTGGCGGATATAAACCCCTGGAAAAAATGACGGAATGAAAATCCGCCGAACTGAAACATGCTCTTTATATCATTCGGTTGATTGAGGCGGAAAAAATAAGGCTGATTTACGAAAAGAAATTAATGTAGTATTTACCAAAAATTTGTAAACTTATTTCAGAACGATCCACAATTATACCGCTAACACCATTTATTTAAATTATGATTAATACCATCTTCAACCACCGTTCAATCCGAAAATATAAACCAGATCCTATTCCGGAGAATATCCTTAAGAAAATTCTTGAAGCAGGGTCACGAGCTTCCAATACAGGAAATATGCAGGTCTATTCCATGATCGTTACATCGGATAAGAAGCTTAAGGAACAATTATGGCATGCACACTTCCGGCAGGATATGGTAAAGCAGGCTCCTGTGATCATAACTTTTTGCGCTGATTTTAACAGGTTCAACACATGGTGCAGGATGAGGCAGGCAGAACCGGGATACGATAATTTTCTCTCATTTTTCACTGCTGCTATTGATGCTATTCTCGCTTCCCAGAATGTGGTTCTCGAAGCAGAAGCGCACGGACTGGGTATTTGCTATCTTGGTACCGTGACATATAACTCCGATATGATCAGTGATATTTTACAGCTTCCCCGAAATGTAATACCTGTTGCAGCTATTACTGTGGGTTATCCGGCAGAAAATCCCCCGCTAACAGAAAGGTTACCCATGGAAGCTTTAGTGCACATGGAAACTTACAAAGACTATACTCCTGAACAGATAGACAGCATTTATGATGAACGTGAGAACTCGGAATTCACAAAGGAATTGCTTAAAATAAACAATAAAAAGACACTCGCACAAATATTCACAGATATCCGGTATACAAAGAAAGACAATGAACATTTTTCAGAAAAATTCCTTGATTTAATCAACAAACAAGGATTTATGAATAAGTGATAATGTGGTTGTGTGGTTGAGTGGTTAAGTGGATGGAAATATCATTTTTTCCTTAAAGGATAAGACATGGAATGGTTCTGAAAACCGAACACAAAGCCCTTGACAAACTTATCGAATCTTCTATGAAATTTATATCAGAAGAAAAAAGGATAACCCGCAAAAGCTATAAAAAGAAATAGTAGTTGAATCCAAAATAGAAAGTATCATCTATCACCTTGTCATATAGCATAAAATACCATTCAACAGCATATTTTTCCTTGAAATAATATGTACAGGATGTAGCATACCTGGTTTCTTTAATTTGAATATTTTTATTAAAGGGTACAAATGTTTCAATCCATGCTGATAAGGCTAAAGGTTTGTTTGAAATGTCTTTACTTACTTTGACCTGGTTCCTCCATACTTTTTCCAATACCCAGGAATTATCTTCAGTGGAACCTGGTTTATGCGTATACTGGAAACGTTCCCTTAATGAAAAACTCAGACTTCTGTAATCTAAAGATCCCTGCAGGAAATAATAGTGACGGTGTCTCCACTCTGTATAATCTTCTTCCCATTTTCTCATAGGCATATATGCAACTCCTGCACATAACCAATCAGTTATTTTATAACGTGGAGATAAGATCAATGCTAAACGATCAGTCTGTTGAGAAAATTCCCTTGTACGTAATTCAAAAAGTGAAGAAAACTGCCATCTGTTTACTTTTTTCACTATACCCCCTTCCGACCAGAAGCCAAGATCATATTCCTGGGAAGAGCATAAATGTATATTAAACCAAATAGATATAAAAACAAATAAGATATATGAAATACGGCTGACTGATCCCTTCATTAACAAAGTCAATAAAATTTTGCAATGCGTACAAAGATAAAATTTAAAGTATAAAAACCACTTGTATGGTTTCAATTTTATCCCTATTTAAACAGATTAATGATTTGTAATAAGTTTTTTGAACATTTATACTGATAATGACCTATTTAGAGATGGTATAAATGAAGCTGTCTTAAAAGACAACATATTTTTACCACAAAGGACACTAAGTACAACACAAAGTACGCAAAGTATTGTATATCATGAATATATACTTTGTGTCCTTCGTGCATACTTAGAGTCCTTAGTGGTAAAAAAACATTTATGAGACAGCCCCAATTGTATAAATCAAAATTCAATTTTTTGTCCTAAACTTCCTTTTATTGGATCTTTACCTTCGATTGTAACAACAACTTCATTTTCATTAATTGTTATACTTGCATTGTCATCGTAAACAGAAATATTATCCAGTTGAAAGTTTAAGAATAGCTTATTTTTCAAGGGTTTGATACTGGCTTTCCCGTCAGTTGAAAATTCCAGTCCTAATAAACCATACAGAACAGATTGAGTTGAAGTTATTCCTGCAATAACATTTGCCCTTCCGTTCCGGCGATAATCAATGTTATCTGCAACAATTGCCTGGGGATAATAAGGAAGGTTTTTGCCCCACCAGAGTATTCTGCCGAGCAGGTCCTCCGCTTTATCAGGATATCCTGCAAAATACAAATCTTCAACTAATTCCGGTGCATCTCCGGCATATACTCCGGGACCTCCCCAGTCAGCATCATTAAGGTCGTACCCCGGATCTTTTTTTGATAAACTGTGCACACCATATTCCGATAAAAATACCGTTTCATTCAGGTGGCTTAAAATGTCCTCCTCCTGTGCTTTCGACATAACACCACATCTTAGCATATCAAAGATTTGTATACTGGGTGAGAAATGTCTTTTCCCAAGAGTATCCTCTGTTAAAAACCATTTATCTTTTTCCGACCATAATTCTTTGGTTATAAGTTTTGAGAGATCATCAGCACGTTTGGAAAGGTTCAGCCCTGTTGTTCCGGCAATTTCACACATTTCATCAATCGCCCTGTAGGACCAACACCTTTCAGCATTAGGGCTTGGAACAATAAACTGATAAGACCCAGTCTTTTTTAACTCCAGTAAATTTTCATTAGTTCCATAGTTAATCAGTTTTACTGGTTTACTGGTATCATCCTTATATAAAGCCTGTTCGATACAATAATCAATAACCTTTCGGTCATCAACAATTTCATTAAGAAAATCAAAATCCTTTGTAATGTGAACATAATCATAAATAGCTCTTACAGCGGAATACTGATTATATGAATACCATGGACCTGTGCCTGATCCTGTAATGGGAGTGAACGCATAATGATTCATGGCATCAGTCTTTATGCCTTGTATTAAATGCTCTTTCCAAGCTTCGGGATTATACAGGGGCATGATTTTAGACACATAAGAAAATCCCCATAAATAAGTACACACTGCTCCTCCGTCAATTCCGGATTCTGAATAGTAGGGTTGCATGATCATCTTTTTTTTATTCCACTCACAGGTAAGAAGTGTGAGAATACCACGTTTATAAAAAAGATCCAGGTCAGGATTTGATGTTTTTATCCTTCCCAGCCGATGATATGCATTTTCTATTCGGTCGTTCCATCTCATCCTTGACTGTCTGATAAGCTGTTGCGTGTTGATTTTCAAGGGCAGAATATTAGCAGCAGTTCCCTTATCAGCATATGAGATAATTATACTGAATTGTTTTGTTTGGCCAGGACTGATTTTAATATTCCCGTTCAATTCCTTATCTGATTTTATTACCGAAAGTTTTGTAACCTCTATTCTTATTTCACCATCATTTGACTCATACCACAGTGAATTCCTGTTCCCCTTATCGCTGATCTCAGCTATTTTATCTGCATCTCTTGGTGACCAGTACCAATATTCATCATAATATGAAAATGAAGGACTGGCTGAGAAAGAAACCGGTACTGTAACACTTTCGGTGGCATTATTAGTTAATTCAATGATTTGAATTATTCTTGTTTCAGTAGAAAGCGGGACCATGAGACATTTAATATCAACATTATTAATGCTGGTTTCCTGGATAATTTCACCGGGTTTCCAGGTATAAGATCCGGTCTCAACTTTTTGATCAAAAAATTTCGTTTCGAAGTTGAAGGGGGAAAGGTTAAGCGGGGGGCTGAATACTTTGTTAATTCCACCTATTCCGGACAAATCCGGATTTAAAGTCTGAATTTCACTGGCAACCCATAAATGTTTATTTTCAAGAATGCAATTTTCTGAAGATATTGCAAATTCCTGTAAATTCTGATGTGGATTGGAAAAGATATTTTCGTCTTTCCTTTGCTCACATCCGGTGATCAGGGTTAACAGAAGCAGAATTATTCCTGAAAAACCGGTAAACTTAAATAATTTGTTCATGGCTAGTGAGATTTATTAATATACTTATTTATACAATAGTTCGCTAAATTATAAAAAAAACGCAAAGGCGCAAAGGCGCAAAGTGTTGATTATATGTAACATACATAAAATAAAAATAAATCATTCCTTATTGGGCAACCAGTCATCAAAATCAGAATCTATCTGAAATTCAGTGACCCCGCATTCTTTAAAATATTCAATATCGCGTTTAGCTCCACGCATAAAGTTTTCATTCCGGTATTGAAAGATGTTTACTGTGGGAACTACCGTAATATAATTTTGCTGGCACCATTTGATAGCTTCAGAATGAAGCCGGTTCCCGTTTTCGAACAAGAAGTAATTGCAGGGAATATCCTCTCCGTTTGCTATTCTTTCCTGCATTTTTGGAATATCATGTACACGGAAGCTGAATTTTGCTTTTCCGAAAAAATATTTCTCAGCTTTATAGTCAATGAAATATGCACTTGAAAGGAGATCATATTTCTCCATTATTTCTCCAAGTTTTTTAAAAAATTCAGGTGTAGGCACAGCTTTAATATCCATCATAAATTTTACTTTTCCGGTACACATACTGGCAACTTCTTCAAATAACAGTGGTCTGTAATCTCCCCTGTCTGATTTTAATAAGCTGACTTCTTCCCAGGTCATTTCATTTGCTCTTCTGTTATCCCCGAAAAAACGATTGAAATTTCCGTCATGATTTACAAATAATACTCCGTCTTTTGTTTCGCGCACATCTATTTCCAGCATATAGTATCCCTGATCAATTGCTGCCTGGATTGAAGCAGGATCGTATTCATTGTATTTTCCTTCCACAATACCACCACGGTGGGCAATTAACCGATAACCTTTGTAAACACCATTATTTTTTAACATGTTTGAAAAAATATCCGGGATGTCCAGGTTGATCATATCAACATTCTTCTGAATAACGATGCGCAAAGCTTCCATGTCATATCCTGGAATATAGGGCATAACTTTCATCCCCTGTTTATGACAGGCCTTAATAAATTCATCTGTCAATTCATCAACAGAACATTCAATGATCTGGGGGTCATAAAGTGTCTTCAGTGAATCAAGTGCTTCAACTGCAGACGCATTTACTTTTAAGGCAAGGTCAGGATAGGACTGTCGGAACTCCTTGGTGGTCTGCCAGCTTGAAAACCAGAAGAAACAATCTTTTTCCATACCAAGTTTATAGATTTCAGGAATAAATTCTTCCAATTTTACATCTTTCATATCAAAATAAACTTTTGCTTTACCTTTTATCCACTGAAGATATTCAAAAAGCCTGGGTACCCGTTCTCCTTTAAATTCGTGTCCAAACCAACTACCTGCATCCAGTGTATCAATAACTTCCGATTCAGTCTCAGAAACCAGGCCAAAACCATTTGTCGTACGATCAAGACTCCTGTCGTGTATGTTATAATACACGCCGTCCTTGCTTCTCCTCACATCTACTTCAACATAAGCAGCACCTGATTCTATAGCCTTTTTTGCAGAGGCATATGTATTTTCAGGAGCCAGTCTGTTTACTCCGCGATGGTTTACAATTTCTATTTTCCTTTCTGCATTAACAGCGTTATCAGAGTTCGCTTTCCTGTTCAATGAACAGCCTGAAGATAAAATCATCAGGTAGCAGGTGATGAATACATAAAATAAATTTAATCGCTTCATAATCAAATATTTAATTAATTAATGGCTTACAATTTTACAGCTTACTATCACTGCATAATTTTTTATACTTAATAAGTGATGATCCCGGACAACTTTTAATCTCAATAGTAAGTCCTTTATCTGTAAGGTCTTTACCGGTAAAAATCACTGATTCTTCTGATTCCAGGTTTGTAACCTGATAATTTTCAGTATGGTTCAAACCACGAAGTTTAAATGTCATTTTATTTTCTGCACTGTTTTCACGCCGGAACGCCTGAATCATTCCGTCACCATGGTCAGGTCTGTTGAATTGCCAGGCGATCCATTGATCAAGATGTAAATTATAAGGTGACAATGGATAATAGTCGCCTAACATAAAATCTGACACACTTTGCCACTGGTTTACCAACATCCTGTATTCATCCCAGTTTATGCCTGGTTCGCGAACATCGATGCATATTCCAAAACTGGGGCTCATATGACTTTGTACATAATAAGGCATATTCTGCTCACTTTTATAAACACCATGTCCATAAAACGGGAGCCAGGAGGATATCCCATAAGTATGTCCCTGGTTTCCGGCAGCGTATTCGGGTTTTCCTTCAAATGACTGATAATCACTACGAAGTAATGGTACAGCACGGCGCATTGTTTCCAGGTCATTTCGTCTTCCACCGGATGCACATGCATCAATCAACATACCCGGATGTCTTCGTTTCAATTCATCCCAGAATGACAGGTATCCCTGAATATGCAGATTTTCCGTGATGCCTTGTCTGTCAATAGAATCATTACTTCTCCAATATGTCAGAGGATCCATGTTGAAGTCCTGACGGTACAGATCAATTCCCTGTTCTGTTATTAACTTATCTACATGTCCGGTCAGCCATTTGAGTGTTTCAGGATTCCCCAGGTTCAGCAGTTTTCCTCCTAATAACCACTCCGGGTGATTCTGTGCCAGCCAACTTTCCTTATCACCAACTCTTTCCGGCTCGAACCAGAGTATTAATTTCATGCCTCTTTCATGGGCATAATCACTGATAGTTCTAATCCCGTCCGGGAACCGTGTTGTATCTATTTCCCATGTGCCGGTTTTCGACCATCTGTCTCCGCATGGATACCATCCTGCATCCATCCACCAATAATCAATCTTTATATTTTGCCTGGTAAGTGAGTCTATAAATTGTTTTTCACTACTTTCGCTGACTTTTAGTCCCGGGAAAAATCCTCCGGAGCAAAAAATATACATAGGTACCGGGGGCTCATTATTAACAGTTCGTGGAAGATTATATCTGAGCATCCATCTACGCCATAGATTTTGAGCCTGAACAACATCATTCCCTTTCCAGAAATAAAGTACAATTAAAGGTGTTCTTATTTCTTCACCTGGTTTCAGATACAGATTAGTAAGCTCCTGTCCTGCCCTGACATGTAACCTGTCCTTTTCATCACGCATGAAAGAACTTACCCATTGTCCCGGCCAGCCTACTGCAAGTATTGCACCACCTCCGGGTATTTGTATATTGTAGTAAGGCCAACCCTCAGTACCATTAGTTGAACGACCACCATCAGGTTTAAATCGCCTTGTTATACCGGGCCCAAGCATTTCCCTGTAAGGAGCATAGCTGTCTGCAGAATTCCAGTCTCCTTTATTACCATGAAGGATAAACTCCCCTTCCCTCCCTCTCCTCAACCATGTGTCTAATCCTTGAATATCAGTAAGAACCGGAGTATTTTCGGTACCAGTGTTCCTGAAATAAACAGTCCATTCCACAACAGAATGCTGAGTATATTCCACTGAAACACAGCGTACTTCCAATCCTGTTCCCGGATCTTTCCAGGTGTTGATATTTTGAATACGGTTAGTTCCGGATTCCATGGTTTCAACCTTCCTTTTCCATTTTTCCAATAATAAAGATGAGACTTCTCCATCGTATTGAAATGAAAAAGGTAACTGTGGATCATTGCTTGTCAAATGTTGTTTTATCCACCTGGATTTTCTTTTAAAGTCATCTGAGCTTGATGCTCTATCAGACTCAATTATGCATGTTGATAAAATAATCCCACTTGTTACCAGTAAGATCAGGTTCAATTTGTTCATCCTGTTACTTCCAGTTATAATTTGGTTCCTGTCCCATTTCAAAAACCAGTTTATTTCCGTTCACCAGATCTTCGCGGCTTATGAAGGGTTTTGGTATCTGCTTCCCATCCAGGGTAACTGCCTGCACATATTTATTTTCGTCAGAAATGTTATTAGCTATAATTTCCAATGTTTTTGGCTGACCTTCCAGTTTATAATTCAGTACTAATTTAGGAAACTGAGGTGCTCCGATGCTATATATTCCGGATGCGGAAATCACAGGATTAAATCCCATAACTCCAAAAATATACCATGCTGACATCTGGCCGCAATCGTCATTTCCATTGATACCCAGGGGTGCATTCCTGAAGTTCTCCTCCGAAGTATGTAACCTGATCATTTCCTGCGTTTTCCATGGTTGACCGCAATTGTTATACAGGTATATATAATGATGTCCGGGTTCATTATCATGCCTGTAATGGCCTTCATTAAAATTCTGATCCAGTTTGGCTGCAAATTTTTCACTGCCACCCATAAGTTCAATCATGCCCTCCGGATCATGTAAAGCGCCAAACAAATATGTCCATTTGCTGCCTTCAGTAAATCCGACATCCGGGTCGGGATTCCATTTCCCGTTTGACAAACGGGGAGCCATAAATCCCGTTTCCGGATTATACAGGTTCATGTAATTTTTACTGTTTTTCATGAACATTTCGTAATCTTCTGTCTTCCCTAAAAGCTTTGCCATCTGGGCAACACAATAATCATTAATTCCAAATTCTATAGTACGTGAAACAGATTCTTTCGTTTTATCAACAGGAACATAGCCCAGTGAGAGGTAATATGTCAGGCCTCCCCTTGCTTCGTAAGAAGTCCACAGGTCGCGGTCTCCCCACATTTTTTCTGTATCTCCATCCGGTGGAACCGTTCCGTCTTTTCGTACAGCTTCGTATGCCAGGTTTATATCATAATCCCTGAACCCGTTAACATAAGCATCAGCAACGACAGGATCGGCATGGGTGCCAATCATTATGTTTGTATATGCAGGATTTGGCCATTTAGGCATCCATCCCCCTTCTTTGTACATTTGCAATAAGGCCTGTACCATCCCGCTTACCCGTTCAGGTTGTGTGAATTGGAGTAATGGATGCAAAGCCCTGAAAGTGTCCCAGAGAGAATAATCATTATAGGATTCTCCATCATGTACTTTGTCATCAAAAGCACTGTAATACCGGCCATACTCTGAAAATTCCCGTGGGAATAACAAAGTACGGAACAAAGCGGTGTAAAAAATACTTCGCTGATCCTCCGTGACATCATATATTTTTATCCTGCTGAGATTCTCCTGCCAGATATCCCTAGTAGTATTTACAACTTTATCAAAATCCCAGTCAGGAATTTCCATGTTCAGGTTTTCCCGGGCCTGTTCAAGGCTAATAAAAGAGGATGCCACTTTTACTGTAACAGTTTCATTATTTTTGGTTTTGAAACTTATATATGCACCCATTCTCGTTCCGGAATGTTCTGTATTCATGGATTGCATTTCAGCGGTATCATTTCCGTTCCATGTTCCGAAAGTCTCAAACAGTTTATCAAATTGAATGATAAAATAGCCTTTGAAGTTTGGCAGTTCAGGTCCTATCTGTGCAGACATCCTGTCGGGATTAAAACCTGTTATTTCTCCGTTCTCTTTATCAATCTTTACATAGCCTTTCAGGGTCTTAATTCTCTTTTCATAGTCATTTGCCCAGTCTTTGAGTTCCGGATTCAGATTTATCCCCTGAATGATTATATGAGATTCTTCCGATTCAGGGAAAGTGAATTTTAAAATTCCGCAACGGGAAGCAGCAGCAATTTCACCTTTGATCTTCTTCCCATTGTCATCCATCCATACTGAGTAATAATAAGGTTTAGATACCTCCTCTGAGTGAGAAAAATTCAAGGCTCTTTCTTTAGGGAGAACTCTCAGGTTGCCGGTTTGAGGCATTAATGAAACATAACCATAATCACCCATCCAGATGGTAGGTTGATGAGTTGCAGTAAACCCAATAATAGAAGGATCTTCATACAGGTAGATCATTCTCCCCATTTTATTTTCGTGGGTTTGAGCAACAAAATTTGTCATTGCAAAAGGGCGGCCAACAAAAGGCATTGTTCCTCCGCCTTCTATTCCTTCTCTAAAACCTGCATATGCAGTACCGATAAGAGGATTGACATATTCAACCTCAGCTTTTTGGGTTTCGGACTTTGGAACAGTGCAGTTCATAAGACTGAAAATTAAACAAATTGAAATGAAAATAATGTTCTTCATAGCATATATTTTAGATGTTATAAAAACTTTTTTCCCTTTGTGTTCCTTCGTGCTATCCTTTGTGGTTAACATTTTTTACCACAAAGGACATAAAGTATATCACAAAGAGACACGAAGTATGTCACAAAGGGACACAAGGTAACTTTTATTTATCTAATAACAAATGGTTGAGTGCAAACCACGGTATTCCCTGCTCCGTGTATTTCCGCACGAACATATTTACATTGTTCCGGTAGAGTAATTAGCTGTAACTGGCTGCCTCTGCCCACTTCAACTCCTTCCGACACCCATAAAACAGAATCGCTGCCGATAGCATCAATTTCTATAGTGCCTTTTTTCTGATTAACTTTAACTGACTTAATTTCAGGAGGTGTGGGACCCTTATAGCCGAGCGGTGCATGCACCATCAGTGAAACGCCCTTTTCCATTGCTTTACGAACCTCCTGTTCATTTAGTTCAGGCAGAATAAAAATATTCCAGTTTTCTCCCAGGTCGCGGAGTGAAAGAAAATTATCATTGGCAAAGCCCCAGACAGGTCGGCCTGGTAACATCACTGTAAGAATGGAATCCCACTTGCAACGAATATCCTGACAGAAACCTGCTGAACTGAATACTTCGATCCCTGCCAGGTGTTTATTTGACCTGAACAGATCAACATACCATTTAACCGGGTATGCATTCTTTCCCGGATGATTTATTACCATGATCCCGTTTTTTGCCGCCACTGCTTTAAAAATATCTCCCTCAGAATGGTTATCGTTGTTGAAATAACTATTTATATCATGTTTATCGTAGGTTAGCTTACAACCCTGGACAGCTGTCATCCCCACATCAGAAGCACTTACATCTGTAAACAAGGTGTCCTCCAGCGGAATGGAATGATCCTGAAACGGTCTGACTACCAAATGATATATCCGTGAAAAGGTATTTTCACTTGTCCTGAACTTTGAAAAATCTTCCCAGGGATAAGTAACTATTCCAGGATCGGTAATAGCCAGTATCCGATAATCGAGCTTACGATATTTTTCAACTACCGACTGGGGATTCTCCCAACCATTGCTAATCATAGTTTGCGTATTAAGATTAGCTTTATACTGACCATACTTCGACCAGTTTACCTGATCGTAAGGATTCAGTATCTGTTTTTCCGGTTGAAATCCTGTTAAAATGAAAAATGCCAGAGTTAATATTAATCCTATATACGCAAAACCTTTTAAAGTTGCATTGTTAAATTTATTGATTTTCATGATATTAAATTAGTTAAATTTATGTTTTAGAGTATCTTTCCAGTTCTGTTTATATAAAAAAGGATATCATAAAATACCTTCGTATAAAACTTTGTGTTCTTTGTGGTTTAAAATTTTTTACCCTGCCTGCCGGCAGGCGAGGCACAAAGGACACGAAGTATTTCACAAAGAACACGAAGTTTTTATCACGTTAATCCTTCACGCATCTGACAGAGAAGCCATTTTGTTTGCGAAAATTGTTTTTCCCGACATATCGGTAATAACTGTGCATAAAAAAATACCATGCTTTCAGGTCGGAATATTCTGTTGAAGTCCACCAATAACTGTATCTTCCGAGGTAGTTAAAAGCACCCTGAAAGTTCCGGTATCCGGCAGGAATGGCATTAAATCCGCTTTTGTTATTAGTTTCCTGGTTATGTCCGACATTTCCTGCAATATTATGTGGATTCCAGCCAGATGTGGCAGCCATTGATTTGGCGACATCCTCTCTTCTGCCTTCAAATCCATATCCATTTTCTGAGAGGAAACTGATCAATAGTTTCCAGTTTTCAATAGTTGGGACATGCCATCCTGCAGGGCATAAATTTTTACCACCGTTGCTCTCCCTGTCAATTGCAAACCAGTTGTACAATGCTCCATTCAAATCTTTATTGGCAACTGCGTTGTTATTATACCAGCAGTAAGCGGGGGTTGTTAATACAATCCATGCAGCAGAATCAGTTACATTGGGGATAATCGTACCGTCGGAATACCTTGTGGTTTTGAGGTTTTCCGCCATCCATACCTGTGTACCCAAAGTAACAGTTTTATATTCATTTCCATCTGTATCTTTTACCGTTTGTTGTGCCTGTATTCCGGAAGATACAATCCATGCCAGGATCACCACGTGTATTATCAGAATTTTATTTCTCATTTTTCTTCTTCTTTTTAATTTAAAAATTATTCATTTCCTTGACTATATCGGGATTACATTCTTCGCTTAATTCAACAACCTGGTTTACCTGCGAAAAATCATTCCCCATAAGTTTGATATTTGATGACATTTCTCCTTCCACTTTGAGAAATTTTAAAATTGCTACAGTGGAGTGATAGCCTGAAACAGTAATATTTGTTGACTGTAAAATACGTAGAAGAGGTTGAGCTCCTGTCGGTTGATCAGCAGAAAAATTACTTATCCTTGAATTATGACAATCATCAAGAACTATAGCAGAACGTGCATCAGGATTACGCAGGTTGAAACGGAAATTTTCGAACATCAGGTTTTTAACATGCCTTGCGTACAGGCCATAAGCCGGAAGGCTATATCCGAACATCCGGTTATCAGGACCTACGTGATTACGTTCAGGAACACCGGCAGAAGCTTCTTCTTCATTCCCTGTTCCCATGCAATTAAAAATTACATCCTTGATTATTACATTTTCAATATAACCTCCGGGAACTCCTGTTATTGTACTGGTCATCAGGCTTTCATCACTTGCAATGATATTACTGATAATAACATTTTTAAGAGATCCCAGGGTTTTACGGGTTCCCAGTTTTATAAAAATCGGTGTCTGGAAGCCTGTAATTGTAAGATTATTGATCGTAACCTGATCCATAATTCCCCCGTCAATAACTTCCAGGGCAATCCCTGAAATACCAGTTCTGTCATCTGATACTCCGGGTATCATCCGGGACCAGTTACGTGTAGACACTTCGGATGGCCTGCGAATAACACAATTACTTATTGCAATATTTCTGAATCCTGCATCACTTGCTGTGCCAAATTTTATTGCATTACACAGGGAAGCGATCACACAGTTCGTAACCACTATATTCTCGACAAGATAGTCAGCCCTTTCGCTCTTAAAGCAAATTGCATCATCATCACAATCAATAATACAATCGGAGAGGGTGATATTTTTCCCTTCAATATCAATTCCATCATTATTCACATTTGCGAATGAATAAATCCTTATACCCTGAACCATGATCCCGTCGCATTCCCTGATACGGAATACCCAGGTTGGAGAATTGATCAGGGTAATATCTTTCACAGTGATGTTTTTGCAATATAACAGAAAGATATTGTTATGCCGGGGACCCGGTTTGGGGAAATTTTCAACAAATCCTTGTCCGTTTATAGTTCCTGGTCCGGTAATAGCTGCATTCTTAATTTTTTCTCCATACACTACAGCTCCTTTGAAGGCATACCTGTCTGTACTTCCAAGAATTGTGGCGCCTTTTGTAAGATGGAGGTTAACGCCGTCTTTGAGAAAAATTGTGGTTGTCAGAAAGGTGCCGGCAGGAACCGTTACTGTTCCTCCGCCTGTTGTACTGCACTTATCAACAGCACTCTGGATGGCTTTTGTTGACAAGGTTTTCCCATCCGGCACAGCTCCAAAATCAAGAACGTTATAATCATTCCCAAAAGCAACCAAAGCTATCGAACAAAATAAAATAATAAGGTGAGTCTTCATCGTCATTTGTTTATTGTTTTTAGTTTCTACTTAAAAAATCCTGTAAATCTTTAATCTCATCTGTTCCGATCAATCCGACTCCGGCATTTTTCAGTTCATGCCATACGGCATTTCTGCTTTCTTCCGGCATGTTTGGAGTACCCCAGAACCGCAATAAATAACCATTATCCCTTGCCTTAGTAGCAATACTGCTCAATTTTTCTTTTTCTTTTTCCGGAAAATCCCCCTGCCCTCTCCAGGTAAAATATTTTTTCCAGTTGTCACTAACCATTGGCATTATGCTAACCGGAATATTTTTATCCAGATCGTCTAAACGACCATCATAGCACACCAGCCTGGAAGGTTGTTGCAAGATATACTCAATTGGACTATTACCTGAAACAATAACAGTCACAGCTCCCTGTTTCTTATCTCCGGCTTCAAAAGAGGAAAGCATTGATTTATACTCCTGTAAAACAGTATCCAGTTGTTTATATGTTTCAGATCCGTCACTTTTTATATCAATCACCAATATCAATTCCTCTCCATTACCATATACAGAGCCTTTGTTCTGTTTAATGCGTTCTTTAAGCGGATCAAGGTATAACTTGCGCAAGGTGCGTCCTGGTTTTATTTCCCCGGAATTGTGTGCCACGAAAAGAGAGTCACCAATCAGGTGTACATCTGCTTCTACACTTCTGAAATGACAATCAAGTGCTTCGAACAATGGTCGTGCCTGTTCATAATCATTGTGTGAATGTGCCTGAAGAATATGTATTTCTTTTTCCCGTGAAATACAATTATTTATTAATCCGGCAAGAATTAAAAGAGTTAAGATTTTTATTCCCTTAACTAATCCCTTTTTAAACTTTATCACATTCGAGCTGTTTAACATATCTATAATCAGGCATTTTCATTACATCGGTGCTAATTCTTTCTCTTCTTTAGGTCGTGTATACAGGTTTCTGCTCCTTTGTTCCTTATCCGGCAATGGTTTCCTCTCTTTGATTAGTGGATATTGGTACCAGTAGGCTACGGAGGATACATCATCGGACCGCAGATAATACACCTTATCTGTTGAGCGCCTGGGATGTTCAAACCTCATAAAAATCAGGGAGTCTCCATATTTCTTTCTTGCATCATCAATAAATGCAGTACCCATCTGCTGGATATCAATTTTAATATCATTTTTAAAATAAATCGGATCAGTAATATGGAACCTGTACATAGAACAGAAATCCGGGTCTGCGAGAGGGGCTCCCCTGTATAATGTGCCATGGGGTTTTATTCCCCAGGCGGATCCAAAATAATCTTCCATTCCTGTTCCGCAAATTGTCGGATATTTCTCGTCAGAATCGAGATAGATTTTCATCTCACCTTCTCCCCACCATCCTGAGACCAATGGTCTGACACCAATTATACAACCTAAAAAGACTCCTTTTGCTCCTTTAACTTCGAGTATATTGTAATCGCGCCCATATTTTGTCGGATTTTCCCTGTAGAAAGAAGCATGAAACCTGCCGTCATCTTTTGACACCTTATCTCCCAGTGTAAAATCGACCTCGTAAAAAAACCAGTCGAAATCGGTATCTGCTTCATTTGTTACTGTAATAAGGGCATGATCCCTGAAAGGCATAGGTATATCACAATTGCATCCCCATGGAGGTTGAATGGATAAAAGTTGCGATGTCATACAAACATCCGCTCCATGTGACATGCCAAAGAAATCAGCCAGTGGGACCTCTACACTTGGAATTTCGCTGTTTTCCCAATACATCCGGAGAATAACATTCCTCAGATCTTCTGGTGCCCTCCTGCTAACAGTGCACCAGATATGCCTTACCATTCCCGGTCCGTCTGTGTTTAAAAGAGTTTCAGTAGTTCCTCTTCTAAAATCCTTAATTGCAGGATTCCCTTTAAGTCCTTCTTTTGTCATTCCTCCCTTTCCTTTTTCAGCAAGAGGATTTTCAGCTGAGGCAGACCTGCTCTCAAGGTTTCTCAGCTTATAAAGCTGATAGGGTGATTGTGCCGATAAATTAAAAGAAAAACCTAATACTAGTAACATTGATAATAGAAGTCGTTGTTTCATAAAAGACTATTTTTTAGATATTTATTACTTTGTGTTCCTTTGTGAAACCCTTCGTGTGACTTCGTGGTAAAAAATTTAACCCTGCCTGCCGGCAGGCGAGGCACAAAGGAGCACTAAGGACTCCCCGAAGGAACACTGCGCCTACGCTGAACCTTCAGCGCAAGCGTAAAGGATTCATAAACTTATATTAAAATTTAAATGTTAATTTCATATATAACTTACCTTCATGTATTTTAACAGGATTAAACTGATATGGATGTGATTGCGGCCCTGATGCAGGTGGTTCAGAAAACTTGGTCCCTATAGCATTTATCCCATGCAGGAAGGATATATCCCCTGTTGGATATTCAATTCCTGTTTTCAATGGATACTTCGGTTCCTGAGGTGTAAGCATCCTGAAGAAAATATCCTTGTTATGGACAAATACCGTAAAATCCGGGGCATCTTCACCCAGCACTTTAACCCAGTATATTTCAGAATGATATCCTTTAAACTCGGGATAGATAAACCCGGATTCCCCGGTTACAGTGTTATTGTATGCTTTTTCCCATACAGCAAACTCCACTCCTTTCATCCTGTTTTTATATACACGGTATGGTCCATTTCCAAGCCATTTCATCCCGGCAATGTTTTTCTCCGGATAATTAAATGAGATCCCTGCAAAAAGACAATTATTGAGAGGTTCATAAGATGTTTCCAGGTCAAGTAAACCGTTACTCTTTACTGTCCATTTGGTCCAATCTCCATTTTCATATATTGTTTCAATAACTACATTATTTCCTTCGGAGCGTTGGGTGACCTGTGAAATGTTTTTTTCGCGACTTACAAAAACCGGTCCGTTCGAAAGCGGGATCAATTGCCCTTCTTTTTCAATTTTTTGAATAGTCCCGTTTATCCTGCTAAAAGAAAATACTAAATTACCTGTATTTACAATAAATAGCTGATCGTTTTCACTTATCACAGGTTTCTCCAGAAGAGTTTCCTTCAGTAATTCAGAAGCTTTCTTTTCAGGGTATTGTAATGGCCATGTCCATGTATTAAGTTCTCTTCCATACCAATCAACCAGGTTTATTCTTAAAACATCCAACTCGTTCCAACCGGCAGGTAACGTAACTCTTAATATCCCTTTCTGACCCGGTTCAAGCTTAACTTTCAGATCTTCTGTTTTTACTACAATTTCAGCTGATGTTTCATCAGGTCCCGGAAATTTTACCCACTCGGCTTTCATGGAACATTTATCCAGATCAGTATATATGTAGCGGTTTTCGATATGAAAGATTCCGTTAAATTCAGGAGTAATATAACGTTTCTCAAAATACACAGGTGACCATATTTCCCTGATAGTATAGAAGCTACCTTCTTTCTCATGATAGGGTCCCAGGATTCCATCGGGTGCATGGTTACCATCTGAATCAAGTTCCCTGTTAAGGTCTGTCCTTTCAACAGATTCATCTGCAAAAACCCAGAAGAAACCGCCGGCACAAAGCGGATCATTTCTCATTTTCTGCCAGTAATCTTCTAATCCTGCCCCAAGTCCTCCATCGTAAAGTCCATGTAAAAATTCTGTAGTGAGAAATATTTTACGCTTGTTGAATCCATCAAGCGATAAATAATTATAATCAATGTAATGCAATGTATTTACAAGGTCGTAATCCTGCCAGGGATGTAATACTTTTCGCTCCTGGATATCAAGTTCAGCAAAAACATTATCAAGAATGGGATTATCACCACCTTCATTGCCATTGTCCCATAGTATTATTGACGGATGATTTACATCCCGCGCGATCATTTCTTCGAGTAACTTGCGTCCGACAATATCATCATAAGAAGGTTTCTGCCAGCCTGCCAGTTCATCCAATACAAATAATCCCAAGGAATCACATACATCGAGGAAATGCTCATCTGGGGGATAATGTGACATACGGACGGCATTCATATTCATGTCCTTAATTAGATTGACGACCACAACACTCAGATTTTTAAAGGATGTACGCCCATATTTCGGGTGGAATGTATGACGGCAAACACCTTTCATTTTTATCCGGACACCATTTACATATATTCCATCACTCTCACGTACTTCAACTGTCCTGAAACCAATTCTTTTATTCATCTGGTGGATTACTCGTGCATTCTTATCTTCGATTTTAAAGACACAATTGTATAGGTTCGGAAACTCCGGTGTCCAAGTTTCAGGATTTAAAACTTTTCCAGAAATATGTGTAACCGGCTTAATTTCAGTAGTTTGAAAAGTTTTGATTATTCTGCCATCCAGGGTTTGTATCTCAACCAATAGTTTTGAGGTATTTTTCAAACCCGATAAAAAAATATCGGCTTGAAAATCTCCATTAGCACTGGCATCTACAGCTACTCTCTGTATGTTTTCCATGGGTTTTGCTTCGAGGTAAACAGGACGGTATATTCCTCCGAAAACCCAGTAATCAGATTCTCTTTCAGCGCGACTGACAGTAATATTATCTGATTGTTCCTTTACAAGTACCTCCAGCTCATTTTCCTTTCCTGTCCGGATCAACTTTGTAATATCATATTTAAACTGGTAAAAGGCCCCCTGGTGTACAGGGCCTGCAGATTTGCCGTTGATTTTCACCGCCGCATCTGTCATCACTCCATCAAAAACAATCTTGATTTCCTTATTTTTCCAGGAAGAAGGAACAATAAACCGATATCTGTACATCCCGGTTTCATGGATACGATCCTCCATTTTTGAACGTCCGAAATTATATGAGCCGAAACCTTGCAGTTCCCAACACGAAGGAACAGCAATGGTGGTCCATTTCCCACTATTCATACCTGAGGAGCAAAAGAACTCCCAGTTTACTGTTTTATCAGCACCGGTTCCGGATAAATAGAGGACTTGAGTGTCTTGCGCAAATCCTTTACTAAAAAGTAAGAGTAATAAAAGTAAGTTAAAGTATTTCATTTATGTATTTTTATTTTATACTTCTTTGCGTCCCTTCGTGAAGTCCTTAGTGCTTCTTTGTGGTTTAAAATTTTTTACCACTAAGCACACAAAAGTATTTCACGAAGGGACACAAAGGATTCTCATTTAATAATAAAAGGTTGTGTACATACAATAGAATATTCCTTTCCATAGATTTCAGCACGGACGTAATTTATTTTCTCCTGTACATTTTTCAGAGAGAATACATCCCCTTTACCAATTCTTTTCCCTGCTGAGATCCAAACAATCGAATCCTGCTGTGATGCCTTTATTTCAATTTTCCCTTTTCTCTGATTGACCTTAATGGATTCAATAACAGGAGGTGGTAGGCCGTCCTGTCCTTCCGGGGCATACATAAAATAAAAATTCCCGTTTTCCATTGCTTGCCGGACTTGTTGTAGGTTAAGTTCAGGCAGGAGAAAAACATTCCAGTTCCGGCCGAAGTCACGCATCGAGTGCATGTCATCATCCGAAAATCCCCATACCGGTCTTACCGGGGCCATTACTGTCAGTATGGAATCCCAAAGCCGGTCATCGAATGGATAACGTCTTCCGCAATTGAACACTTCCATCCCGACCAGGTGATCATATTTCCGGTATAAATCAAGATACCATTGCAGACTATAACGATCAGGATCAGGGCCATGGTAATGTCCCGGATGGAATAATACAGCGAGTCCGTTCTTTGCGGTTATGCTGTCCAGTGATTCAACCTCCGTCTTTGTACCATTATGATCACTGAAAAAACTTCCCATATGATGGTGACTTGAAAGTTCATTAGCCTGAATGGCCAGCATCCCTATATCAGAGGAATTGACATCTTTAAATTCAAGTTCCTCCGCTAAAATAAATTCTTCTTCCTGGGGTTTTAGCATTTTACCTGATACCCTATTCAATATCTTGTTATTTGCTGTGAACTTTGAAAATTCCTCCCAGGGATAGGTTACTGCATTATGATCAGAGATCGCCAGGATATGATAACCCTTTTCCCTGTATTTTCCGACGACAGTCTGAGGATTCATCCAGCCATCACTTACCATAGTATGCGTGTGGAGATTAGCTTTATACTGCCCGTCATTGTCCCAGTCCACAGATTTATAGGGATTTTCTATCTCCCGGGAAAACTGGCAACTTGTAATGAAAATTGCTATCAGGATTATAATAACCAATATCCTTAAGATCAATGAAGAACTCAATAAGTAATTCAAGTATTTTCTGTTTCTCATTATTTAATATTTAAATTACCGCTTGTGCGGTTTGATTTTAAAATAAAATTGATATTAATAATAAAGTTTTATTGTATGGTAAAAATTATTTATGCATTTTCAGTTAAGGCAATCTTCCACTTCTTTCCCTGTAAGAAAATTAAATAAATTAAGTGCTGCTCTTCTTTGAAGTTCAATTGCCGCCTGATCTGAATACCATGCATAATGTCCTGTACAAATTGCGCGGGGATGATTTATCAGTTCTGTTTGTTTATCTGTTATAGGTTCATTCTCAAAAATATCCAGGCCGACACTGTGTATCTTTCCTGATTTCAATGCATCAAGCATAGCTTTTTCACAAATGACTTCTCCCCGTGCAGTATTAATAATTATCGGTTTTTTCTTCATCCCGGAAAATGCAGCTTCATCTAATAAATGCCTTGTTTCACCGGTAAGGTTACAATGAAGGCTGATCACATCGGATTTTTCCAGTAATTCATTTAAATTGACTCTCTTTGCGGATAATTGTTTAAAATGATCATCAGGTTTATAAGGATCGCTTGCCAGCACCTGTTTAAACAATGGAGCAGCTTTTCTGCAGAATACACTCCCTATTCTTCCTACTCCGACAATACCCAATACTTTATCGTGTAATTCAAATATATCAGGAACAGGGGGGGTGGCATAATTCTGTGTCAGTTGCAATTTTGTGTTCCACAGTGCACGTATGCAGGAAAACATTAATGCCATAGCATGATCAGAAACAGCATTATTCGCATAGCCCTGTACATTTGCAACTTTAACTCCATGCCTGGTGCATGCTTCGACGTCCACATTATCGTATCCCACACCATAACGTACAACAGCTTTCAGATTCTTCACTCCTGAAAGAAATGATTCATCTATCTTCGTGTGCCTGACGAGAATACCATCTGCATTTTTTGCGAACTCTCTTTTTTCCAGTGGGTCTCCTTTATAGGTGGGATGAATTTTTAAACTAAATCCTTCTATTTCAAAAAGTTTCTTTTCAAAATCATATGATTTATACCCGGAATCAATAATAACGATCTCCATAATATTAATTTTAAGAATTAGACTCCACTATATGCAGAAAAACCACCGTCAACGGGAATAACAGAACCGGTAACGAATGAAGAATTATCAGAAAGCAGCCAGAATACCGTTGAGATAAGGTCTTCCGGATCACCGAGCCTTCCAAGGGGGGTGTGATCAATTATTTTTTTACCCCTGGCTGTAAATTCCCCGGATTCTTCATCAACAAGTAAAAAACGATTTTGTTCAGTCAGGAAAAATCCCGGGGCAATAGCATTAACCCTGACATTTGAAGCTGACAGGTGCACAGCTAACCATAGAGTAAAATTGGTTATTGCTGCTTTTCCGGCACAATATGCAGGTGATTTGGTCAGTGGCCGGATTGCTCCCATTGAACTTATGTTTATGATAATTCCGGCTTTTTGCCGCGCCATGACCTCCCCAAAAACTTTGATCGGGATAACACTACCCATAAAATTCAGGTCAGAAGTATATTGGAAATCAGACATGTTGATTCCAAAAAATGAATCTTCGATGTGTGTTTCAGGAGTTAAAAATTCGGTTTTGGCAGATGCTCCTTTACTGGCACCTCCTGCTACATTTATTAAGCCATCTATAGCTTTACCTCTTTTTAAGATTTCAGCTTTTACATTCTCCAGGGTTGCTATATCGAAAACATTACATGTAAAAGCAAGATGGTTATCACCATAAATGCTTATTTCCCTTTCAGAGTTTTTTAATTTCTCCTCATTAAAATCCAAAATGGTAAGAATTGCTCCTTCCCTGGAGAGTGCTGTGGCAATTGTTGATCCTATAACTCCGCCCGCACCTGTAATTACTATGTGCTTATTCTTTACAGAAAACATGGTATATAAAAATTAGTTATTAACATTATAAATTATATAATTTGTTTTATAGTTGCGGGGGATTATCAATAATATATGATATATCCATGGTATATATCTGTCTGCCGAAATCTTCATGTGTTGAATCAAAAGAAATCATCCTTCCGTCATGGGAAAAACGGGGATGTAGGTCGCACCTGAGTGCTCCAAGACCTGTCCTGTAAATGTATCCTCCCAGCCTGGTTTCCAGTTTTGCCAGGGGAACAAATTTCTTCGTTGGCAAATGAAACAAGTAAAGATAAATATGCCCGTCACCATCACCTCCGTCATTTAAAACCCAGTCTCCCGCCCGGTTGATTGTAATATGTCCGTTAGGTGCACCAAAAACTTCTTCCTTTGAACGTCCTGTTCCGTCATCCTTAAATCGTTGAAATCCCAGGCTGATCTTTCCGTCGGGTGCTTCATGGGATCCGATATCAAGTACTTCCTCGTCATTGATCCAGTAGTGATGACTTGGTTCACGATAAAAATACCTTATATCTGATCCATCAGGATTAACAGTATAACCTTCCGTTCTGATTTTCCAGTTGCCCCAGACATCCTGAAAATCTTTAACAAAGATAAAGATACGGGTAGCGGAAGGATTGTAACTTGCCCTGAAAAAATACAGATTTCTTTTTGTGGTATCAGATGGCATTCCATCCGGGAACATAACTTTTGCTATTTGTCTGACCGATACAATTAAATTCAACTCACCGGTGTTCATGTCAATCTCCCACAAACCAATGTTATCCGGTGCCCATAAGTCTTTATAGGGATCTTCAACACCTGCATATTTACATCCCCTGTGCTGTACACGTTCATAATTAACTCCTAAGCCCTTTTTACCATCAGGGGAGGTAATATATACCGGGAATGGTATGATTCTAGTTTTCTTAGTATTAATATTGTACACTTTGGTTATCAGAGTGTTTCCATCTTCAGAGCGATCATTCCAGATAATTTCCTCAAATTTTCCCGGCACCCATTGCTGGCGACAACCCTGCTGCCAGTTCCATGTTGTTGTTTCCCCAATTTTTATCCATTTATTATTATCATGAAGATCAAACATTCCTATTTCCGCTATATCAAAAGCTTGCACTTCCCTCCCTTCCATAAAGAATCTCATTCCCAGTAAATACCGGCCGGTTGGTTCAAACTGCAAGCATTCCGTAGGAGTATGGTTATAATAGAAGAAATTGTGATATAATGGCTCTTTCTTCGTGCCAACGGGGGAAATACGCACAGGATCAATATATTTATTATCCATGGCGTTTACCATCTCATCATAACTATCCCGTATGGTATATTCCTGAATTGTTTTCTTTACCTCAGCAGGTTTATTTTCAGATTTCACTTTACATCCATAAGTGAAACATATTATCAAACCAGCAACGATAATAGTAAAAGCTAATATTGCTGCTTTACCTGGAATTATTTTTGTTATCATTTTAATTGAGTTTTTATTTGTTAAAGAACGATGTTATTTACATTTCCACATCCCTGAACACAACCGGTGTTTCAAACAATGAAAGACAGGATGTGCTATAGCACATGGGTGCAAAACGTGTTTTCATGACTTGTCCGTCGGGAAATTTCAATCCGGCCTCGACTCCTGCACCTTCCACCCAGGTTGGAGAACCGGAACCTTCAAACCAGTAATTCCATGGAGGTAAGGGACGTTCAGGGGGACAAAGAGGAAGCCTAAGAAAACCGTCTGCATCCGGTGGAGCATCCAGTTTTATCAAAGGTATCCCGGTCGGCATAGACTGAGGATCATATCCTTCAAGCTCTGTTGCAGAAGCCTCCTGCGAGGAATAGCTTCCTACTCTGACTGTCCTCGTTGGCACCAATATCAGCGGGCCATACGTCAGAATGACGCCTGTATTGGTTTTTTCAATACGATGCCCCATATCTCCCCGGAAGCTCACTTCCACTTTATTTCCTGAACGATTCTGATCTGTCTTTGGATGTTTCACCCATAAGGGTACGCGTACTTTTACGTTAATTTCTTCAGGCACATTATCTGCAATAATTGTTGCTTCAGCTTTCGACGGGTAAACGGTTTCAATTCTGACCTTTGCCCATTTCCCGCCCGGTAATGGCACTTCAAACACTCCCGGTGTCAGGAAGTTCACATTAATAACACCATTTCTGTATGTAACTGTATGTCTCACATATTCAGACATTCCCATACCGGCATTTTCTGTACAACACCACCATGATTCATGAAACTGGTCAATCCCATACCCGTTGGCTGCTACCCTGCGATGGCCAAATCCCCCGGTAATTATCTGGTTAAATGCCATTGCGTTCCACATGGTACGCTCAGCTTTATCATATGCAAAGTCATCTCCGTTTATCAATCCCTGGTTTAAATTAAGCATTATCCAGTCAGCTATCGAGCAACCTTCATTCCTTGGATGAGCAGGAAACATCTCCGGTATGTTTCCATCTGGCATTTCTATATAATTATCAATGATATATTTTTGAGTTTTATCAGGAAGAATATTCCATGAAAGGTCACCGGTCACCAGGGTCATAACCTGGAATCCCCGCATAGTACTTAAATATCCGTGAGAATGACATTGTCTTCCTTCCAGGGGGGGCAGGTTATCCCTTATCATTGCGCAAAAGTCCATCCATCGCTGGTCTTTTGTTATAGCATAAAGCCGGGCAAAAGGTTCTGTTACCCATTGAAGAATGCCTATATAACTTTCCATCAGTCTTACCGCCTTTTCCCATACATCCCTGACAGACCAGAGCACTTCTGCCAGACCTTCAGCAGCTTCCAGTGCCCTTTTATCACCGGTTAGATCATAGTATCGTAATAATCCCGGGAACAATTTTGATGCTGCAGGCCAACGGTAAGGATCATTCTCAACAGGTACATTGTCCGGATGAATAGTATAATTACCTATTATTCCTGAAGGTTGCCGTTGCCTGTAAATTCTTTCAAATAGCTCATCAAGTCTCGGATCATTATTCCCATCTACTCCTTCCGAGCAGCTTAGAAATTCAAGCAAACGGCCGCTGAGATCGCCTGTACTCCAGTGAGCTTTGCGGCTTTTATTATCAGGTCGTTCAATATCCATCACTAATAAATCCATTGAGTTACAGGGATAAGAAGACATCCTTGTGCGTGCCATTCCAATCCGGAAGCTAAGCTGGGATAGAGACAGAAGTGGTTTTGAAACTGATACCGTTCCGTTCATCAGCAAAGTTGGAGTGAGCGACCTTGATTTAGTCTGTTTATTACCGGAACAACCATTTGAAGTAACAACTGTACCAAAAGCAGGTAACATCCCCACAGCTCCAGCTGCTCCACCAATACATGTTGACTGATGTAAAAATTTTCGTCTGTTCATAATAAATTTTATAAAGCTATTGTGCGAGTTAATATTCTATTTTTTATAGTGTTATTTCAAACATACTTTTCCATATTCCATCGCCACCCCTTGTCCCTAAAGGGGAATGCCTTCCCGCTGTGTGCTGAGTTCTCCCCTTCAGGGGAGTAGAGGGGTGAGCGATTGAAAATGTCAATGCATAACTGACATAACACTAGTTTTCAATATATTTTAAATGTACTTAATAAACTGACCCACGCCTAAAGAGGTTGTCCAAAAAGTCATTTATGACAAACTTTGTGTTCACCTTTGTGTTTTGTATTCCCTATTCAACGCTCATCTTTCGCTATAGCTTCAGATGACTGGTGGCAAAGCCAGGTTTTACCAATGGGTTATTATTACCAGAAGTTAGATCACCTTCACTAAAGTTACGGTGACTAAGACCTGTCCGGTGTTTTTCAGCCTGACAGCGTCGGTGAAAGGAACAATATGTTATATATTACAGTACTATCCTAACAACCCAACAGCCTAACAGTCTAACAGCCTAACAGTCTAACAGCCCAACAACCTAACAGCCTAATAACCCAATACCCTCTTTTCTCCCTTTTTCATTTTCATTTTTTTATCTCCCAATATGAATTTGCAATCCTTCCAGGCGTTGAGAATTACTTCTCCCGATCCGTTTTCAATTTCTCCACTTACTTTTACTCCCGAAAGTGTGTAAATATCTTTAAACCTTACTTTCCCCTGCCAGGGGATACACTTTCCTATGTCGAGTTTTCCGAACCAGTCTGTAACCACATTGTTTAGCAGTGATTGTGCCAACATCCCGCTGGTCGTGATATAAAATACACGGTAATTATCACTGGATTCATAGACCTGTATCAGGTCCTTGTCTGCATTTTTCGATTTTACCAGGTTCCCCCAGTCTTTTTGCCATTCTTCCTTGTCACCCATACGCGACCCTGCAATCAGGAATTCTCCCAGTGTCCAACCCGGGAAAAGCAGCTGATCGGCTTTTATAGTTATCCCATATCTTTTGTAATATGCATTAGCAGATGGTTCTTTTATTTCCTTATTTACCGGGAGAAATGCCAGGTCATTCAACTGCACGGGGTGCTTCTGCAAACCAGTATTTTCAGTTCCACCGACCTGCCCCTGGTTACTGAAATAATAACCCATGGGAGACATCAGGGAAGTAAAAGCGAGTCCGTCTTTTAATGCCTGACTGTAAAATCCATCTTCATCCAGTTTATATTCTATTGCCTTTTGAAAACAATATTGCGCACTGTATAACGCACACAGGTAATCCTTCTGGTCCGGGCCACCGTTTTCATCCTGACCCATGGAAGGAATTACAAACAAATGCCACAGACCGTCATCCTCCTTTTTACTTATATTCCTGTAAAATAAAGCAGTCTCCCTGATCAGGGGAACAGCATATTTTTCTGTCCATTCCCTGTCATTCAGCAAAATTGCTGTTTCATGAGCCATTCTAGCCAGGTACCCGGAGTTATGAATTTCATAATAAGTTTTTCTTGGTGCTGATGGATCATGAAAATCCTTAAAATCCCCATAGGGTAAAGCCCATGGACAAAAGACTCCCTCAACGCCAAAAATCCTCTTTGTATAATCTTTCATACCCTGGAGCCTTTCTGCCCAATATTCGATCCAGGATTTGATAATATCAATGTTTCCTGATGCCTGTAAAACCGGGTGAAGAAATGACAATTCCTGCGGAAAGCAAAAAGGCCAGCCATTTCCCGAAAGTCCCATGGGTGTTGCTCCCCCCAGTTTATCATCATTATGTGAATATAAAATATACGCTAATGTGCGGATCCATACTTTCTGCGCATCATTATCGGGAAGATCCAGGCAACCCATATTTTCCCATTTTTCATTCCACCAACTAATATTGCGGGCCAGGGATTCTTCGGCTGAGGCTGCTGATGGATTGTTTACAGATAACAAAATTGTGTTTTCTCCTTCATGTAACTTAATTTTCAAGCGGTTACCATCTGCCTTGATATCTGCATTGGTTTTTACGTACATGTCCGATTTTGCATTCAGGCACGATAATTCTATTTTCCAAAGTCCCGGTTCATAAATGACCTCTGCTTTCTGTTCCATTTCCTGGCTATAATGCACATATAATTTCTCAAAAGGACAGATGATAATCCCTGGTGCTTCCCCTTCAACATGGATCTTTATACCTGCTATATCTCTTTCCACAGGGTCGAACCAGGTAGTAACATTGACTTTATTTTTCCCTTCTTCAAAATGTGTGTGAATTGTGCCGTCATAGAACGATTGCAACTGCTGATATGCTGTAATCTTCTCTGGTTCACTTTCCCAACTGATCCATGTTAAGGGAAGCAGATAATCAGCGCCAAATTTCCCTCTTGCGTGATGACGAACATCCTGGTAATAAGTAGCCCCATAGGAAGGTTGTTTTGATTTTTCCCTGTTTACATGTAATCCAAGAGACCCGTATAAACAGCCTGACCGTCCGTTCCCCTGGTATAAGTTAAGAACAGCAGCCGTATCAGGGTAAACATTACGAAATATATCACCTCTGCTTACAATTTCTTTTTTGTTTATATCCAATATAAGGTCATCCTTTACAACGTTTCCTGAAGGTGTAGTTGTCTGGTTCTTACATGAAGAGATTACAACGAGTATAATTAATAACAATTCATTAAATTTAAAAAGAACGCAAAGGCGCAAAGGCGCAAAATGTTGATTATTAATAACATATGTAATGCGTGAATTAACAATTAAGGTATTAATTATCAGTGTGTTATATAAATATAACGAAGTATTGATTAAGAAAGTTATAAATTTTTGCATGCTGTCTTTCTTTTATTTGCGTTATTTAGTCCTTTTATTAGTTTGGTTTTCTTTTACTTAAATAGTTGAGTCTATTCCCAAATGTTGAATTTACGATTTTCAATGGTTTTACCCCCCAGCCCCCTAAAGCCTGCCTGTCGGCAGTCAGGGGGGAAACATTACAAATCAGCAACTTGCAAAAAGTCCCCCCTGGGGGATTTAGGGGGAGAAGACTTACCTGAGTGGATTCAATGTTATACTCGTGTAAAACTTCATTCATTCTTTATACTTTAACAAATATTTTCTTTTTATAAAGTATATAAAGAAATACCCAGCAGACCGCAGTCAATCCGATCCCATCAATCATCTGCGTCCAGCTTTCCGGCAGCAGGGCAGCTATTCCATCAAAGAAGAAATGACCTGTATATTTAAAATCAATTATCCTTCTTCCAAAATAAATAGTGATAGGGTTCAGCCCGATAACTATAAAAATAAAAGCCCATTTTTTATATTTCCATATTTCGATGATGAGATGAAACAGTGAAAAAAGTAAAATACTCAGTCCGCCAACAAAACACACATAGGAGCTTGTCCAGAGGTGCTTGTTGATAGGGAAAACCACATCCCATATTTTCCCGATAATTATCAGCACAATACCAGTTATCGTCATCCATATAACTTTCTTCAGAGGTTTATCTTTCATGTGATCTGACAGGAGAAATTCTCCCGTGAACATTCCAAGCAAGGCTGTTCCGGTGGCAGGTAACAGGGTATATAATTGTTCTGAATTGCCAAATTTTCCCGGCATAATGGCACGATTGATAAAATCAGTCAAATTATTATCCGGGGGAAAGAATTCTGATATACCCGGATGATAAACCTGGAATAATGCGAGGGATACCCAGTACACTATTAATAATCCCGCAAACCACAATATACGGTAAATAAATTTTGTATTTATATAGATAAGTGCGGCAAACATCCAGGAAAGTCCGATTATTCCCAGGACACTGCTATAGGCTAAGTTGGGGAAGTCAAAATTTACCCCGTTATTATAGAGAATTCCAAGCAACACCAGGAGAAACCCACGTCGTACTATATGAATATAGAGAGATTTTCTGCTATTGTTTTTGGCAATGCGTTTTTCCATGGAAAAAGGAAATGAGATTCCGGCGATAAACAGGAACAGAGGAAAGATCATATCATAAAAAGCAAAACCATGCCATGCTACATGCTTCATCTGGTTTGCAATTGCCTCAAAGAAGGACCAGCCTGTAAGCGTAGCAAGACCCATGAAAATATGCCTTCCTCCCATGATCCAGAACATATCGAATCCACGGAGTGCATCAATGGATTGGAGACGATTAAGCGCAGGTTTATTTGTGTTTTCCATAATATAAAGAATTAAGACTACTTCTGTAAGTCTGAATTTTAATTTTAAGGGTTTCAACCCCCATCCCCCTAAAGGGGGAGAGCCTATAAATCAGCAACTTGTAAAAAGTCCCCCTTCCTTGCTCTGCCGTAGCGGCTACGCAGAGGCGAGGGAGGATTCCAGCCTGCCGGCTGGCAGGTAGGGGGAAATGACTTTTCGGAGTAGATTCATTAATTAAATACCAGGTTTTAAATGTCTGCATAGTATCTTTTCTTATTTATTTTTTATTCCAGTTTAGTAAAACAGTAAAGGAACTTTTTTATTTAACCATCCCTGACAACCAAATGAGATGATCTTTTGTGATCTGTGAAGAAATATTCTTTATACTGTTCTTTAATGCTTTATTAACTTCTTTCTTTTCACTTTTCAAAGTTTTCGGATCTGAAGCTTTGGCGACAATATCAAAAAGAGCTTGTTTTGCACAGTCTTTTGCCATCGGGTCATTTCCTTCCATTATATTCGCCAATGGTTGTATCATTCCGGCTCCGAGGTTAACAGCAGCAGCTACCGCCAGCTTTCTCAGCGGTTCCTTTTCAATATAAAATCCTTTTAAGACATAATCAGGTTCTGCATCAAGATCCCTGATATAAATATTGCGGAATTTGGCAAATTGTCCCGGTTTTTTATTGGAATGATTACCCTGGAAACCAATGGCGCCAAAGTATGGGAAACCAGCCATGGAGGCTACAGTGTCAATATTGACATGAGTTGTGACTTTGTCATTGACAGATATTGTGATAATATCCCGGTCACACTTGATTTCCATTTTATACCATACACCGGTGGTTTCGTCAGGCCTGTTACTGACTGGAACATGTCCGTATAAGGAACCGGTACAATGAAGATCATCTCTATACGGAGTCCAGGGCGCAAGTAGCTGTACCTCAACGCCTTCTGAAAAATACATTTCGCCGGGTATACAGCGGATAAATACACCACTGTTTCCTATTTCCGATAATAAAAATTCAAACCGGAATATATAATTACCATACCATTTGGTGGTATAGATGTCATATCCGTTACCCACACTCCGGGTAATTAATTCACCGTCAAACACTTTAAATGCACTGTCCCGGGTAACAGTCCAATTGGTAAGGTCTTTACCATTAAAAAGAGATACAAATGGATCTTTTTTTTGTGATGAACATGTCATTGCAACTAAAATTGCAATACAACTGATGAAGATAAATTTTTTCATTTTTAAGTTTTTTTACTTCGTGTTCCTTAGTGAAATCCTTCGTGTTCTTCGTGGTTTTTTAATTTTACCACAATGGACACGAAGGTTATCACGAAGGAACACAAAGGAGAAATATTACATTGTTACATTTACATAATTTTTTTAAGCCGGCAATGACCAGGGGCTTCTGTATTCTCTTGAAAGAAAATAATTAGCTGCATTATCTCCAATAAACTGTTCCTTCTGACTATCCCACAATAGTTTTCTTTTCAGGCGGAAGGATATTAATGCAAGATGCATGGGAAGTGTCATCTCCCTGCCATATAACATATTACTTTCCGGTTGTTGCCTGGATTTTACTGCATCAATAAAATTCTGCGGATGACCGGGAGAACGAGGCAAGGTCTTCGGTATCTCAGGAATATCGGTCAGTACTTCATTCCCTATCCTGATAGTACAGGTTTTATAGTCACATGTCAAGGTTCCTTTTTCCCCTTCAAAATGTGCTCCAATGTACATCTGATCTGCTCCTTCAACAGGTGGCGGGGTGGTTGTCCAGTAAACATCCAGTCCGTTAAATTTAAAATCCACATCAATCCATTTGGGGGCATCTGCGATCCCGTCGTATGGTCTTTCTCCCCTGCTTTCTATGCTATACAATCCTTTTGGATGAAGTGACATGAACATGATATCTGCTATATGGCACCAGAAATCACCAAATACGCCTCCCGAATAATCCAGGAAATAACGATATGATCCGTGACAGCGCACAGGGATATATTCCTCATAGGGAGCAGGGCCCAGCCACATGTTCCAGTCGAGTGTGGCAGGGGGAGTTTCAGGCTTTGGGAACCCTAATCCTGGTGAACCTCCTGTTCTCCATAAACGGACAGTTTGTATTTTCCCAAGGTAACCGGATTGGATGATCTCTGTTACCCTGTGATAATTTTCCCCTGCGTGTATCTGTGTCCCTAACTGAAAAACCGAGTTATTCTTTTCAAGGCTTTTTAACATTGCCTGTCCCTCTCTGACTGTATAACTTAATGGTTTTTCCCCATACACATCTTTGCCTGCCTGGAAAGCCATAATTGCGATCAGTGCATGCCAGTGATCGGGAGTTGCGCATGTTATTGCATCAATATCCTTCCTGTCAAGTACATGCCTGAAATCAGTGTATGTATCCACACTGGCATTCTGGTTCATAGACTGAAGACGTTTGTATGTCTCCTCCAACCTGACCTTATCCAGGTCGCAAAGTGCAACAATATCAACATCAGGTAATGCATTAAACCATTTTACATGGCTATTGCCATGACCACCAACTCCGATATGAGCAACCCTGACTTTATCGCTTGGAGCCACGTTTTTCAGTAATCCCGGGAGTATGGGTAATCCCAGTATTCCAAGGGTAGAGTGATGAAGAAAATTTCGTCTGTTCATTTTTTAAATTTTAATAATATGCAATAATAAATACCGTCCCTTTCAGTCCATTTATTTTAATGATCTCACTCTGATTGTCAAAATCTGTCCACTCTTTATCATTTATGATCACGCTTTTAAGCGGTAAAGCCATGGGGTGTCTGAATCTCAGTAATACTGATTCAGGTGCAGTCCGATCAGGGATTTCTATTATTGCAGTAATTTTGTTGTTATCCACGTCTGAAACAATTTCATAAGCCAGGGTTCCAAAATAAGTCGGTGCATTACTTATTGTTATCTTTTTCCCTTGTTCCAGCCATACCCGGGGTGTAGCCTTTGCTATCCAGAGAGACTTACCCTCTTCCATCACCAGTATGTTCCGGAAATTTTCCAGGAACCATCCTGCGGTACCGTTATCCGGATGTGTGCAGTTATCAAAACTTCCCATTTTCTGCCATTCCCATAATTTTCCATCCGCACCCACCAGGGCAGCATAACTGTTCATCCAGAAGCGAAGGAAATTCGGAACATCATCCTGAAGCAGATATATCTTAGAGTTATATGAACCTTTTGGGAAACTTCCTCCGTAGCAGTTCCAGAACCATTTTTCATCCAATTCCCCGACAGGGCCAAGATACCTTCCGATTTTCTCCTTCACGTTTATTGTAGTGACATGTTTTGTTATTTCCGGCACCATAGCTACTTCTTCCATGACATTCAGTGTTCCGATCATGCGATCATCCATGGCATCCAGCACAGCAAAAGGTTCAGCCAGCGGCAAGGATCCGGCAACAACATCAGTTTGGGGGCGCTGGGGATATCCGAGTTCCAGATTTATCATTAAGCCTCTTGAATAGGCCATTGTCGGGATAAAACTGCAATACGTACCGTCCCGCTGTAGTCGTACCGGTGACAAAACAGTTTCCTTTTCAACTGCCCGGAGAATGTCTCTGCGAAATGCATCCGCCTCATAGCTGTACTTAAGTCCGGCTTCCTCATCAAACTCTTTCAGCACGTCAGCAAAACGTTTGAGCCCCTGGAGAGCTATAGAATTATCAGAATAGTACCACCTCCAGTCACTACTGGGTATGGCATAATCACCCAGCATGGATGGTGGCAGGAGACCTGCAACTAAAAGGTCATGCCGGTTTGGGATATTATTCATATAAAGGTTTCGTTGACGTATAATCCAGTCAGCTGCTTCCTGCATGCGTACCCGGTTTTTTAGGAACCATTCCCTGTCACCTGTCAGGAAATAGCGATCTGACATACTAAAAAGAAGTCGGCCTGTTGACGCATGTGTTCCGTCATGACTATATCCCATATCATGTCTCATTTCTTTTGCATACTCAAATGCTCCTGCTCCATCAATAAAATCACCATCGGATTTTGCTCCCGGAGCTTCCAGAAAATACTGATAAATCTTGTCCGCTTCATCATGCAAGCCTGCCATATTCATTTGACGGGCAACAATACCCACCTCATATGCAAGTCCTCCCCACATATGCCTCCCTTTTAGCTGAACAGAGGCTACACGCCATGCATTTGTCCAGGCTGTATCAGGAACCTGCACCAGCATAGGAGGATCCTCTGTTTCGGGAAATGGCTTTAATTCCGTTCCCGGTGGACATGTTGATAACCTGACCTCCCGCATCACTTCTTCCCATGACCTGGACTCACGATGTTCACGAACCAGCTCACGTATACTCTTAAGATTCTTTGCTTCCAGATCAATGACAAACTGACTGGCTGAAATGCCACTACCCGTCTTTGTTATAAAAATGCCATGTTCCGGGATCAGGATTGGCCCTTTCTCCAAATCACAAATGCGAATTGTAAAACCATCTGTACCATTGATAACGGTGATGCGGCTATCTAATCCCGGGTAATCACCTGAAGCAAACAGTACCGGTATAATGACGCCCTTCCTTTTATTTCGGACTGCAGCTTTCGATTGCCAGCTATTCTCTCCCTGTACCTTAGTCCCTTTATCTTTTGCCAATGGCATTATAGTACCGGTAATTGCCATATAGGAATCCAGCCGGCCATTAAAATCATTCTTTTCCGTACCTTCCTGGAAACCCCATTCAATTTCCACATCCATTCTTTTCCATACACCCACATGCTGGCTTGTTACCCGGATCTCCGGAACAGCAGACCCGCTTTCTTCGTTGAAGACAGCCACCATTTCAGTAGCTGCATCCACCCTGGCACTGAAAGCCCAGTCCATTTTACCGCCCGGTTCGCTTTTATATGTCCATGTACGACTATCCTCTGATATCTCCGGTTTGCCAAGGATCTTATCTACCGTCCATCCAAACCACCCGAAAGATGTAGGATAAACCCTTACTTCAACCGTTCCAGGTGATGGAACATGCAAAACAGAAGTTGGCCAGATAAGCTCAATCTGGTAGTCTGACAGTCCTCCCGTCCATAGCAATCCCGCTACCAGTTGTCCTTTTGGTTTCGGCAATAAGGGATTCAAAAGATCTGGCATATTATAATGGATACTTTTCAGTTCATTCTCCGGAAGTTCATAATATGCTGTCCGATATACCTTATCAATCCTCTCCAGGCGCCGGGGAATGAAATATGCTTCCGGTTTTTCCTGGACTGATGCATCAGCACGCCAGTTAAATGCCCATGGGGTGATATTAACAGGCTGACCCTCCCGTTGATCCGGATCAGGTTTTTTTTCTGTTCCGGCATTATATGATTTATCAATATTTCCTGTAGAAAAATCCTCAACTGAAACAGTTAGATCAAATGCAAACGGATTATCTCTCCTGACATTCCTATTCGCATCTGTATAAAGATCATAAGCATTCAGAGAATAGTTGGATACTATTGCATTTATTACCTCTACCCTACTCTGAAACATAAGTAGCATCATGAAAACGGTTATATTTCGTTTAAAACCACACATTAAATTAATGCTATTTTTTCCCCATGTTTTTATTATTTATTTACAATAGTAACCGGGTAATTTATTATTATAATGATAAGATACAAAAATCTTAATGCTTAGAGATTCCTCACTGTCGTTCGGAATGACAATACTTTATTGCTGAACCCACTTCTAAAAGCCTTTTACCTTCAATTACTTCTTTTGTTTGTGATATCCCTGCATTAAGCCTTCTAAATATATATTGTAATCCATTAAAAGGAAACATTACCCAATGTGACGGTAATATTTATTTAAATTAAGCTGGTTTATTTACAGATGATAAATATTTGTCCGGAAGTTTGCTTTTACATAGATCAGGATCGTTTTAAAAGTGGCTTTTGCCACAAAGGACACAAAGACAATACAAAGGGCGCAAAGTAGTCCTTTTCAGATACCGATCCCTTATTATTTGAATAATAATACGATGGCCGGTATAGTAACTGACCATCGTATTATAAAAAGAAAATTATACTTTCCTGGTTAAATATTAATAACCGGGATTCTGAACTAACAATGGATTAACATTGATCTGGGTCTGAGGTATCGGGAAGATCCTTTTCTGAGGATTGTTATTTGTTTTAACACCCCAGGTATCTTCATATTTACCAAAACGAATAAGGTCATTTCTTCTCCACCATTCATTGGTAAATTCTCTTCCCCTTTCATCCAGTAATTCATCAAGGTCTAAAGCACCGGCTCCTAATTCGGCAGCTCCTGCCCTGGTACGGATCATATTTACAAGTGACAATGCAGTATGCCCCATAGTAGCAGATGCCCCTCTAAGGATTGCTTCTGCTTTCATTAACAGAACATCTGCATATCTGAATACCGGGTGATCATTGTTCTGGTAACGGTCAAGAGAATATTTATCGCAATAAAATTTGTTACAGCGGTACCCCAGCATAAGTCCTTTAAGATCATTATCAGTATCAAATGTTGCAACATTCTTGAAAATTATTTCAGGTGTCAGGTTCAATTGCACCTGGATAACAGCATTAGGTTCTGGCCCACTGTACTCATTATCGTATCCGATGTTAGTGGTTTCAATCATAACAGGGGATCCATCGTTAAAGTACTGTAATCCTTTCAACCATATTTTATCTCTTATGTCATTTGGATCATTAAAGATTGCATAGTGTTCAGGAATAGTCCTTGCGCTTCCGCTCGGGGTATAAGGCAATTCAAACTGGGCCTGCAGATGACGTTCGAGCCACCATCTTCCATACATTTGCACTCTTATCTGGTTACGATCAAACGGGATTGCCCAGATAAAATCCTTAATCTGCGGGCCATTGTCAAGACCAAACATACCCAGCCAGTCTGCGTCAAGTGCGAAGGTCCCGTTTGTATTCGCCTCAGTAATGACAGCATCACACATAGCTACTACATCATTCCACCTGGCTGTACCGGTATATATTGCTGAATTAATATAGAGTTTAGCCAGCATGGTATAAGCCATCCATTTAGTTGGACGCCCATATGTACTTTGATCAACCTTTGTGTTTAGATCAGGTAAGGCAGCAAGCAGTTCATCTTCAATAAATTCAAAAACCTCAGCACGTGGTGTTCTTGCACCGGCAGCTTCACCAAAATTAACTGTCAGGGGAACATCACCATAACAGTCTATCATTAAATAATATGCATATGCACGGAGACATCTTATCTCAGCTGTAGCTATTCTTTTCTGATCTGTTTCCTGTGCGGCATCCAAAATACTTAACACCTTGTTACATGTACTTATTATAGTATAACCATAATCCCATGCGTACTGAATAACCCTGTTGTCTTTATCATATTCATGCATATGTGGTTGTTTCCATCTGGCACCGTCATACCATCTGCCACCATCAGCAGTGATGATCATTTCATCAGTAGTAAGGCACTGTGCAAGCCACATATAATCGAATCTACTCGCGGCCATAGTGCTATATGCAGCAGCTGCCACTGCAACAAAATCTGCTTCAGTTTTAGGAAATATATCGGGAGTTAACTCAGATACTACAGGAACATCAAGGTCTGTACATCCGAAATTAAAAATCAAAATTAAAGCCAGGATATAAACAAAGCTTTTTATACTTTTTCTTTTCATTTGTCTGTTTTTTAGGTATTAATAAACTAAAAATCAACATTAACACCGAAAATGAATGAACGTGTTTTCGGATAATAATTGTCATCGTCTATACCGGGTGTGATACCTCCCATATAAACTTCAGGGTCACATCCCCTGTAACCTTTCGTCATAATAAATGCATTGTTTATCGTAGAATAAACCCTGATCCCCTTGATCAAAGGATCTGAAAGTTTAAAGTCGTATGACAATGTGATATTATCAAGACGGAGGTAATCTCCATCTTCCAGGTAACGGGTAGATGTATAGGGTGCGTTCACATCAATGACATCAGATTCCAGTACTATTCTGTGCTGATTGTAATGAGTTGCTTCCCCGGGATAATTCATATTGCTCAGGGTTACATTCATTACCTTGTTTCCAGTTACAAAGGTAAACAGGAAGTCAAGACTTAAGTTTTTAAATGTAAGTGTATTATGCCATCCACCTGTTAATTTCGGTTGTGCATCACCTGCATAATGTCTGTCAGTGGAAAGAGGACTGGTGGTCAATGTAACGCTATCAGCTTTAAGGTACTGTGAATATCCATATGTTGGACCTGCTGTAGGATTAGGTCCCATATATTTCCATGTATAAAAAGTCCCGATAGGATGACCTTCCTGTAATATCTGGCTGTTCATCCCTGATTGACCATGATTTCCAACACTTCCGGTATAAACATAATCAACATTGAACACGTCATTTGAAAGGGATGTCAGCACATTTTTGTTATGTGAAAGGACAAGGGTGCTGTTCCATGTGAAATCCTTAGTCTGAACAGGAATAACATCAAATGTAAATTCAATCCCTTTATTATCCATTGTACCAACATTAGCAAGTAAGGAAGGTACATAATATTGTGTTGAAGGCACTGCATAGGACCAGAGCAGATCTTCAGTTGTCTTTTCATAATATTCCACGGTACCTCTGATTCTTCCTTTCATCACGGCAAAGTCAAGCCCGACATTAAGCATTTTGGTAACCTCCCATTTCAGATCAGGGTTTTCATTCTGCGTAGGTAGCATCCCCTTGATAAATTTACCATCATAGAGAATTACTCCGCTGGGGCCAAATCTTAATTTACTGATCAGTGGGTCAAAACCAAGTGAATTCCCGCTGACACCATATCCTGCCCTTAGTTTCAGGTTATCAAAGATTTGCTGGTTCTGCATGAAGGATTCTTCCAAAATTCTCCATCCTACAGAAACAGAGGGGAATGTTCCCCAGCGATTGTTCACCCCGAATGCTGAAGATCCATCACGACGGATAGTAGCCTGCAGGAGATATCTATCTTTAAAATCATAGTTCAAACGGGTATATCCGGATATCATTCTTAATGTCTGGATGGCAGTGCTTCCGTAATCAGGAACAAAGCCTTCATAATTCTGACCCATTCCCAGGTTATAATATAAAGTTTCATCAGAAATAAAGTTTGAACTGTTTACCTGGAATCCATTGCCACTCACTTGTTCACTCCATGAATATCCCAACAATAATTTTACATTATGTGCTCCGAGCACTTTATTGTAAGAGGTATAAGTTTCAAGCTGTTTCTGTTCGCTTTCATATGAACTTCTGGTTGCAAGTCCGTTTGCTGACAGGGCAAGTCTTGAGCCCTGGTACATATAGGTATTACCATTGGACTGGCCATTCCTATAGGAAACATTGACATAATAGTCCCATCCTTCCATAATATTCAGCTCTGCATATCCGCTTCCAAGAAATGATTTACCTCTGTTTTTTCCCATATTTTGTTGGATCAGTGCATAAGGATTATATGTTGCGGCTCCATAATTTTCCCTGTAAGTTCCGTCATCATTATAAATGCCCACTGTAGGCAGGTATTTCCATACAGTATTAAACAGGTTGGAAAAGCCGGATTCTGTGAGGACTGTTTCGCTGTCACCAATTGCATTATGCGCAGATAATCCTATTTTTAACCTGTCGTTTAACATTTTTTGTTCTACATTGGCTCTCAGGGTCAATCCTTTGTTACCGGTATTTAATACAATACCCTGGTTAGTTTTATAAGTGACACTTGCAACATAGGTAGTCCTGTTATTCCCGCCGCTGATGGATAAATTATTACTATGTGATATACCTGTCTGTGTTACTTCATCGATCCATACAGTATTTGATCCGTCATCATCCACAGGATCCAAAGCCAGTCCCATATCCGATATCCAGTTACGGTATTCCTGCGGTGACAGCATATCAATACCTTTGGCAATAGTTTCAAAGGCTGCGTAAGCATTGTAAGATATTTTATACTGTCCTGCCTCTCCCTTTTTGGTAGTTACTATAATAACTCCGTTTGCAGCCCTTGATCCGTAAATTGCTGTTGCAGAAGCATCTCTAAGGATATCTATAGAGACAACATCTTCGGGTGGTGGCATGATCCCTCCGGGAATCCCGTCAACTACATAAAAAGGTTGTTGTGCAGCACCACTTCGTAAGGTTGAAGGACCACGTAAAATAATAGCAACTGAACCATTTGGGTCTCCATCTTTTGTTATATTCAGTCCGGGGACCTTACCGGCCAGCTGAAGTATCGGGTTTCCTGAAACTGATTTATTCAGGTTGTCAGCAGTAATTGTAGTAATGGAACTTGTCAGGTCTTTACGTCTTGCAGCGCCATATCCTACAGCTACAACTTCCTCTAGTCCTATAACATCCGGAACAAGAGTGATATTAAAGATAGTCGTTGTCCCGATCTCCACTTCCTGTGTTTTTAATCCGACGAAAGAAACTACCAGTGTCCTGGCATTGTCCGGAACAACGAATGAAAATTGCCCGCTTAGATCAGTGATAGTCCCTGTTGTTGTACCTTTTACAACTACTGAGGCGCCCACAACAGGGGCTCCATCTTCATCTGTAACAGTCCCGCTTATGGATTTCCCGGGCTGTTTGGCAGACATAGGGGTTAACACTACCAGGTTATTCTCGAGTATCTTGTAATCTACATTAGAAGCAAGTTTTATCTGTTCGAGAATTTCAAACCATGTTTTATTAGTTGCATCCAGTTTAACGCTTTTATTTTCAACCGTTTCATTGCGATACAAAAAACGTACATCGGTTTGCAGTTCAATTTCATCCAGAATTTGCCTGATCGATGTTTGTTCAGCAGAGAGTTTTAAAGTGACTTTCTGGGACAAAAGATCAAAAGCAAAAGTCTGGAAGATACTTACAAAAATCAGGAATAAGCTAAGTTTCATGATAAGTGCAATTTTTAGTGCGTAAGTTGAAAGCAGTTTGTTACGCTCATTTGAGTTTTTTTTCATAATTTTGAATGTGTTTAAAGTTAAAACTAGGTTCAATAGTTTTAGACCGGGGGATGCGTGGCAGCATTTCCCGGTTTTTTTTTAATTTTTTGTTTAAGTCATAAAATACTTTTTTTTAAAGGGTTAGACATATATTTAAAAATTTATTTGGATGTTATTTTATTTTCCAAACAGTGATCTTATTTTTCTCAAATTTGTAATCAATTGAGGATGCGATTTTAAAAGCCTGCATGGCCTGTTCAATAGTTTCATTTTCAAAAATACCGGTAAACTTGAAATTATTTATTTCCTGATCTTTTATCTCAAATTCTACATTATACCATCTTTCAAGCCTTACAATCAGGTTGCTGAACGCTTCGTTATTAAACACAAATTTATTATCCTTCCATGCCACATCCATGCTGGTGCTCTGCCTGATCTGTTCAGCTTTACCAATAATATCGGTGCGTATATCAGTTTTAATTGTAACCGGGCTTATGCTTTTCTTTTCTTCAATTTTAATTCTTCCTGTTTCTTTATTATACAGAGCTTTTTGTTCAGGAAGGAGAAATGCTGACTGTGCTTTCTTCCCGTGTGTTTCAATTTCCTTGATTTCTACTTGCCCGGTAATTAATGTGGTTTCAATAAAATCCTCGTCGCTGTATGATTTTACATTAAGACTTGTCCCTAATACTTTAATACTGAGTTTCGATGTATTTATATAAAAGGGCTGGTAATTACTTTTACGTACATTAAAAAAAGCTTCTCCTTCCAGGTACACTTCCCTGTCTGATGTAGAGAAATTTTCAGCATAAATAAGTTTACTGCCCGAATTAAGCCATACTTCAGAACTGTCTGAAAGAAGTATTTTTATCCTGGCACCATGTGGGGCGGAAATTTCATGTTTTGCAATTTCAGAGGGTTTTTGTTGATTTTTCCTGTAGTTATAATAGAAAGCAATAAACACAGCTATAACAAGAACGGCTGCATATTTCATGAAAGTTGACAGGTACCTGCCTGAGGTCTTTATCCGGTTATATTCCACTCCTTTAAGCATCAGATCATCCCGGAGTATCTTTTCATCCGTGATCTGTAATTTCTCTTTTAAGGAGTTAAATGCTTTCCGGGAAGCATTTTCATTTTTCCCTCCTGGTACTTCCTGCCATAGTTTATAAAGCTCACAAACAGCAGACTCATCGATATTTTCTTCATGGACCAGGTAGAAAAGCTGCTCTTTACTTGTCTCATCCAGCCTCCCTTTGAGATAATCCTTTAACAGTATTTTTAATTTTTCTTCTTTCTTCATTTTGCATTTATTCTTTCATCAGGTTAAATACAATTAACAATCAATTTTCCGCATGAAAATCCGGAATTTTTTTAATAATTGTTATATTTTATTCGGAATGAATTGTGATACAATGATTTAAACGTGTTGTGTTATTAAAAAATACCAATCCTCACAAGCAGTTTTATTAAACAAACAATTTTCACCGAACTTTTTAAACGGGAAAATGTTATTTAGATTGATTCACTATTTATTTTGCAATGAAAAGTCATTTCCCCCTACCTGCCAGCCGGCAGGCTGGAATCCCCCCTCGCCTCTGCGTAGCCGCTACGGCAGAGCAAGGAAGGGGGACTTCTCGCAAGTTGCTGATTTATAGATTCTCCCCCTTTAGGGGGTTGGGGGGGGAGATAATTATTGAAAACTGAAATTAAGACATATCGTAAGAGATTCACTATTTATTATTATTTTTACTGAACAGAATTCAATAACTAAAAACATAATATTATGACAGACCTTAGAACATTTTACCTGGGAATACAACTAAAAAACCCTGTTATTGCGGGGGCAAGCAACATGGTGACAAGTACAGATAACCTTAAAGCTCTTGAAGAAGCCGGAGCTGCTGCTATTGTATATAAATCGTTGTTTGAAGAACAGATCCAGCTGGAAAGTTTTGAAATGGAATCCCAGATGCATGAGTATAATGAAAGGCATGCAGAGATGGTAAGTCTTTTCCCTGATATAAAGCATGCAGGCCCCCAGGAACATCTTGTTAACCTCAGAAAAGCAAAAGAATCTGTTAAAATTCCCCTTTTTGCCAGTCTTAATGCTATTTATAAAGAAAGCTGGGTGGAATATGCAAAACTCATTCAGCAAACCGGGGTGGATGGTATAGAGCTTAATTTTTATTTCATACCGATGAACTTCGAAAAAGACGGAAAAAGTATTATTAAAGAACAGATTGAAATCCTGGTTGAAGTGAAAAAGAATGTCAGTATTCCCGTGAGTGTGAAATTGAGTCCTTATTATACCAATACACTGAAAGTAATTACTGAGATGGACACAGCAGGGGCTGATGGATTTGTTCTTTTCAACAGGATGTTCGAACCTGAAATTGATATTAATACCCAGGAACATTTTTCACCCTTCAATCTCAGTGGTGAGAATGATTACAGGCTTCCCCTCCGCTATGCAGGTTTGCTGTACGGAAAGGTTAAAGCGTCTGTTTGCAGCAGTACAGGGATTTATAGTGGCAGTGATGTTATAAAGATGATCCTTGCCGGTGCTGATGTTGTACAGGTGGTAAGTACCCTGTATAAGAACAAAATACCGCATCTTTCAGTTATGTTGAAGGAAATTGAAGAATGGATGAATACGAAAAACTATTCCTCTTTAAAAGAATTCAGGGGTAAACTTTCTGAAAAGAACACGGTTAATCCCTTTACTTATAAAAGAGCGCAGTATATTGATCTGTTGCTGAGGTCGGGGGATTTGATGAAATCGTACAGTCTGAGGTAACTTCGACAGGCTCAGTTACCTTCCGTATAAAATAAGCTTATTGAAACCGGCAGCTGAGCTTGTTGGAGCTGAGCTTGTCGAAGCATTATTTCCTGCCTGTAATTATTTTATAGCTAACTGAAGTTACTCCTTTGGCAATAGCCTGAAGACGCCCGTTAAGTAAACGTTTTTTTATTGGATTTATCCGGTCAACAAACAATATGCCTTCGAGATGATCATATTCATGTTGAATAATACGGGCTTTCACTCCATCATATACTTCCTCGTGCAAATTAAAATTCTCATCATAATAACGAATTTTAATAACTGAATGTCTCTCAACATCTTCCCTGATAGCAGGGAGGCTTAAACAACCCTCGTTAAACACCCATTTCTCTCCACTTTTTTCAATTATCAGAGGATTGATCAATACTTTTCTGAAATCTTTCAATGAAGGATCATCCTCAATTTCCATTTCAGCTGCATCAATAACAATAAGCCGTATAGAAAGCCCTATCTGGGGTGCGGCCAACCCTACACCGTCGGAAACTTTCATCGTTTCGAACATATCGCTGATAAGTGAGGACAGGTCGTGATAATCAGGTTTTATTTCCTTTGCCCTTTTTCGTAAAACCGAAGTTCCGTAAACATAAATCGGGTATATCATTTTAATTGTTTTTTTCTTTATCAAGAAATGATTGCAGAATAATTGCTGCGCTGATCCTGTCAATGTTTTCCTTTTTCCTTCTTTCTGACTTTTTCATTCCTCCTTCTATCATAGCTCTCACAGCCATCTTTGAGGTAAATCTTTCATCCATTAATTCAATACGCATACCGGGAAATTTTCTTCCAAGGGCAACAATAAACTGCTTCACATACTGTAACGATTCAGAACCTTTATTGTTCATTTTCAGAGGCATTCCAACAACAATACATTCAACTTTTTCTTTTGAAAAATATTCTTCAAGAAAGGTCAGTACCTCATATGTACTCACTGTTGTCAATCCTGAAGCCCCAATATTCAATGGATCAGAAACGGCTATTCCTGTTCTTTTAAGTCCGTAATCTATACCTATTATTCTTGCCAATATTTTTTTTGCAAAGATAATGAAAGTTGGGGAAAATGTGAAAAGAGGGATCAAAGGGATCAAAGGGATCAAAGGGATCGAGGGATCAAAGGGATCGAGGGATCAAAGGGATCAAAGGGATCAAAGGGATCACGGGATCACGGGATCAAAGGGATCAAAGGGATCACGGGATCAAAGGGATCACGGGATCAAAGGGATCACGGGATCAAAGGGATCACGGGATCAACAGAATAACAGATTATTCAATAACTCAATAACCTAATAACCCAATAACCCAATAACCCAATAACCCAATAACCTAATAACCCAATAACCCCAACTTCATTATTAATAAACAGTATCCTTGTACAACAAATCATCATACGGGTATCTGCGAACATGTATCTCTTTGACTTTCTGATATAAAAGAACTTTTAATTCGTTTATATTTATTTTTTCTTTTGCAGAAATAAATACTGACTCATTGTTATTACGGGCAAGCCAGCTTTTTTTCAGGTCATATAAAGATAAGTTCCGTTTAGTTCCGGGCGTAAGATCGTCAATATCCCTGATGTTATAGTTATACGCATCAATCTTATTGAAAACCATAAACATAATCTTATCAGCAGCCCCGATTTCCTGCAAAGTCTGATTTACCACGTTTATCTGTTCTTCAAAGCCATTATGAGAAATATCCACGACATGTAACAGGATGTCGGATTCCCGGACTTCATCGAGGGTTGATTTAAATGATTCCACGAGGCTATGCGGTAATTTTCTTATAAACCCCACTGTATCAGAAAGCAGGAACGGGAGATTCCCGATCACTACTTTCCTCACCGTTGTGTCAAGTGTTGCAAATAGCTTGTTCTCAGCAAATACATCTGATTTACTGATAACATTCATAATCGTTGATTTCCCTACATTAGTATAACCAACCAGGGCGACCCGTACCAGTTTTCCCCTGTTTTTTCTCTGGATTGCTTTCTGTTTATCGATTTTTTTCAGGTCAGTTTTGAGTCTGGCTATTTTATCACGGATTATACGACGGTCTGTTTCAATTTCGGTTTCTCCCGGACCTCTCAATCCTATACCTCCCCGTTGTCTTTCAAGGTGGGTCCACATCCGGGTCAATCTAGGTAACAAATACTGGTATTGCGCCAGTTCTACCTGTGTTTTTGCATGGGCAGTTTTTGCCCGTGAAGCAAAAATGTCGAGAATAAGATCAGTCCTGTCGATCACCCGGCAATCCAGTTCCATTTCAAGGTTCCTGAATTGTGTGGGAGACAGATTCTCATCAAAAATCAGGAGATCAATATTATTCTCCTTTTTAAAATCCCTTATCTCTTCAATTTTTCCTGAACCGATAAACGTCCTGGGGTTAGGAAAATCAAGCTTCTGTGTAATAATGCCTGAAGGAACAGCACCTGCTGTTTCTGCCAGAAATGCAAGCTCTTCAAGAAACTCCATTACTTCCTCCTCCTTTTCACCGGGAGTGATTATCCCTATAAGTAAAGCTTTTTCAGGTTCCCTGCCTGTACTGTAAAGTTCTCCCATCTGCTAATATTAAGGATTACAAAGGTAGGAAATGATTTCCAGTTTTAGTACGGAATGTTTTCCTTCATAATAATTTTCTGCAATCCTTTGTGTGATGGAATATTATTGCATAATTGAAGTTAATACCTTTAGGCACTATTTTTGTAAACTATTTAATTTAATAGTTCGTTAAATTCAAAAGAAACGAAGTATTGTCATTAATACATTTAATTTTCAAAAAAAATCAATAAATATTCAAACAGGTTAAATATAGTTTTATAATTTTATTGCGAAATCAAATACCACTTTAAAATGAAAAAATATTTACTTTTCCTTGTGTCTGTCATCCTGATTTCATCCTGCAGTTCACTGAATAAACAAATGCAGCGGGGACAGTATGATATGGTTATTGAAAGAACCGTAAGAAGACTCATTAAAAATCCGGATAACACAGAGGATGTAAGAATACTTGATCGCGCATACCGGGTGGCTAACGAACGCGACCTGGAAAGGATCAAGTTTCTTAAAACAGAGAATAATCCGAATAATTATGATGAGATTTTTTTAAGATATGATAATCTGAAAGCACGGCAATCAAGAGTAAGGACAGTACTCCCGTTGAACATGAAAGGGACTGTGATCAATTATGATTATATTGATTATGATTATGAGATTGTACAGGCTAAACGAAAAGCGGCTGAATATTACTATACCAACGGGCAGAAATTACTTCAGAATGCTGACAGGGTATCAAACCGTGAAGCATATTACCAGCTGATCAGGGCAAGAGATTATTCAGGTGATTCATATCCCGGGCTTAATGATATGATCATTGAGGCGAAATACAAAGGAACAAGTAAGGCCCTGGTACAGGTAGCTAACACAAGTGCTTTGTCTGTCACACCGGAATTTGAACAGGAACTTTTAAACTTTAACACACAAGGTCTTGGTAGCGAGTGGATTGAATATCATTTCAGACATGTCAATGATGAAATTGATTATGATTACATGGTTGTAATTAACATTACTGATATAATGGTCACTCCCGATCAGACAAAAGGAACTGATGTGGTTTATAAAAAGGAAGTGGAAGATGGTTTTAAATATGCGCTTGATGCGAGGGGAAATGTAATGAAAGACACAGCAGGCAATGATATTAAGGTCCCTCTGTATAAAACTCTCACTGCAACCCTGATTGAGACAGAACAACATAAGGAGGTAGCTATCAAAGGAGTAGTTGAAATCCTTGAAATGAAACCTGTACGGAAACTCCTGGTTAAAGAGCCTATTGGAGCAAACAATGTATTTCATAATGTATCAGCCCGGGCTGTTGGGGATATCCTCGCCCTTGATGAAGAAGGTAAAAAGAAAACTGAACAGGTATATATCCCTTTTCCCTCCGATTTTCAAATGATCTATAATTGCACTGAAACACTGAAACCTGCAATCATGAACGCACTTAATGCGAACAGGAGGTATATTCAGTAGGATATGGAGGTTTTGTTTTGGAATAATGCAGGATTATAAACAAACAACACATTTGGGCATTGAAGAGGAGGGATCAAAGGGATTAAAGGGACCGAGGGATCAAGGGATCAAGGGATCGAGGGATCGGGGGATCGGGGGAGAAGGCAGTTGAGCGATGGCTGGTGTAGGCGTAGGGCATGCCCTGCGAAAGGATCGGGAGATCGAGGGAATTGAGTAAATATGTAATAGTAGTAGAGACACGAGATATCTTTTCTTTATTTATAAACCCCGGGCAGGGATTTAATTTGAATAGCCAGGGAGCCTGTCCGCCAACTGGCAGATTGCAACCCCTGGAAAAATGACGAAATAATAATCCGCCGTAGCGAAGTGAAGGCGGAGATCCCTCAATCCCCTTGATCCCCTTGATCCCCTTGATCCCTTTGATCCCCTTGATCCCTTTGATCCCGTGATCCCTATATTACTTATTTCCTTATCGGTTTACTTCTCCTCCAGGTTCATAATAAATTGTTAATCAAATAAATTATCTGCATTTTATCTCCTTAAAACTTGACATATTAAAAAGTATGTCTTAACTTGTTCTGGTATTTGAATTAATCATGAAAAATATTGTTCCTATTCTCATTCTTGTTTTAATCTGCTGGATATCCGGCTCATCATACTGGTATGTATGTAAAATCAGGGATAACTGCCACCCTGTTTCAGAAGGATCTTCCGGTGGTGATCAGCTTACTGGCTTAACAGAAGCTGATAGTTTATCACAAAAGATTGTTCCTCCCGGTCAGGCTGAACTTTCAGACTCACTCACCCTGTTGAAAGAATATATAGAAAAATCGGCCACTCAAAAGGTCTACTTTGATTTTGCAAAAGGGACGACAGATATGAATGTTCTTCCTGATGAATATTTCAAAAATCTTAAAAAATTTGCTGATATTTTCCCGGAAACAATCATCACTATCACAGGTCACGCAGACAGCAGGGGCACACCGGCAGGAAACAGCAAATTTAGTCAAATGCGTGCAGACTTTGTAAAAGATAAACTCGTCCAGGCAGGGATAAATGCGAATCAAATCCAGACAGCCTCAAAAAGTGATTCAGATCCTGCTGCTTCAAATCTCACTGAAGAAGGAAGAGCATTGAACAGACGAGCAGAAATTATCATTAAAACTAATTAAAGCCATGGGAGAACGTTTTATTTTCGATTTATTTTTTATTTTAATTGTATTGCTGATTGCAGCATTATTGGGTTTTCTTATCGGGTATTATCTGAGAAAAAACCGGAAAGTTCCCTGTCCCAGATGTCCTGAGCTGGAAAATGAAATTGAAAAATTAAAACTTCAGGTTAACCAGTTGTTATCGGAAGCTAAGTCTAAATTTACTTTCGATGCAGAAAAAGCCAAGGAAGTATTTGGAACCGGTATCATGGAAAATGACCTGAAGATCATTGAAGGTATTGGAGAAAAAATTGCTCAGATCCTGAACAATAGAGAAATAACCAGTTGGAAATTATTATCTGAGATCACACCGGAAAAAATAAAAGAATATCTTCTGGAAGATGGAGGAGACAGGTACAGTATGCATAAACCGGATACCTGGCCTTTACAGGCTAAACTGGCTTACGAAGGAAACTGGACGATGCTGAAAATTCTCCAGGATAACCTGAAAGGCGGGGTTACACCGGAATAGAATAAATCTCCAAAGATTAATCCGGGATATTAAAATAGCTGAACACGAATTAGTATTAAGTTTTAACTAATCCTTTTACAAAAAATACAGCTACAATTAACAGTCCGATCAGGGCAACCAGTGCAATCATCCTGTAGTCTTCATGTCTCTTGATAATTATACCGGTAAATGCCCAGATGACTGCCAGCCCGATAAACGGGTTATTAAATTTAATCAGGGTAAGTGTTACAATTAATGTACCAGCGGCAATCATTGTAATAGCCCATATGTCTTCCCGTAGCCCGAAACCATCCCAATGAATGCTTACCAGTAAGGCAGTTACATTTGCTATTGTTGCAATACATATCCATCCCAGGTATATGCCGAAAACAACTTTTATAATTCCAAATGGCAATTCCCTGATCATCATATTAATAAAGATAAGACTGACCAGTAGAACTATCATTATTAAAAGAGATAAAGAGAGTTTCTCAAAATGCCATGCAACGATCCAGAGTCCGTTCATCACGCAGGATAACGCAAAAAGCCATCCGATACTTACAGCAATTGCCTTTGAATGAGCATTGAACTGTATTATACAATATATTGCCAATAGCAGGTAAATAACACCCCAAATGGAGAAAGTTATTCCCGCAGGAACAAACAGATTTGGATATAAATCGGAAAGCTGACCGGTGGTTTTATTGTTTAACGGTAATGCATTGGCCAGGTAATTCATGATTATCATCCCGGTAAAAAGAAAAAGATTAATGTAACGTATCATATCTTAGTGAATTAAGGAATAATATATAGCGTTTGTTCAATCAATAGTTCGTTTAATTAAAATAAAAACGCAGAGGCTCAAAGGCGCAAAATACTGATTACTAATAACCCAATAACCTAATAACCCATTAACCCATTAACCCAATAACCCAATAACCCAATAACCCTTTGTCCACCGAAGCTTCAGCGCAGGTGGAAATAACCTAATACCCCCCCCATCATCCTTCACGCCAGATAATAATTCTATCCCAAATATAATAAAATCCCTCTTGCAGGAATAAATTAAAATTCCTAATTTTAAAGCTTGAGTCTACTCTGAAAAGTCATTTCCCCCTACCTGCCAGCCGGCAGGCTGGAATCCCCCCTCGCCTCTGCGTAGCCGCTACGGCAGAGCAAGGAAGGGGGGCTTTTTACAAGTTGCTGATTTATAGGCTCTCCCCCTTTAGGGGTCTGGGGGGGTAAAATCATTGAAAATCGCAATTTCAACTTTTCGGAGTGATCTAAACCTTTAAAATTCAAAACTTTAACAACTATGAAGACATTTTATTCATTGATTTTCATTGCATTCCTGTTATCATCATGTAAGAATATACCGGATGAACCCGTAACTGTAAATATAATCCCTAAACCTGTTTTAACAGAAATTAAGGAAGGTAAATTTATAGTTAATAATAATACCAGTATCTATAATATTTATGATAATCCTGATATTGAGCATATAATATCAATATTCACAAACAATATTGAACAGAATGCAGATATTACACTTAAAAAAGCCATAAGCAAAGCGATGAAGAATCAGATCATTCTTAATCTTGATATTTTCGATAATTTACCTTCTGAAGGATATATTTTAAAGGTAACACCTAAAATGATTTTTATTTCTGCAGCCACAGTACAAGGTTTATATTACGGGCTGCAATCACTTAAGCAACTGATTTTAACATCTTCCTCCAGTAAACAGGCTGAGGGGATACCTGTTCCGGCCTTAAAAATAACTGATTATCCGAGATTTTCATGGAGGGGAATGCATCTTGATGTTGGCAGGCATTTTATGGCAAAAGATTCGGTATTGAAATATATTGATTACCTGGCTCTTTATAAATTTAACCGGTTTCATTGGCATCTTACTGAAGATCAGGGTTGGAGAATTGAGATTAAAAAATATCCCAGATTAACGGAAGTCGGGGCATGGAGAAAAGAAACCCTGGTTGGTCATCTTAAAAATACACCAAGGGTATATGATGGTATCCCTCATGGAGGGTATTATACCCAGGAAGAAATAAAAGAAGTGGTGGAATATGCAAAAGAGCGCTTTATTACAGTCATTCCCGAGATTGAAATGCCAGGGCATGCCCAGGCTGCTATTGCCTCATATCCTGAATTAGGAGTAACGGGTAAAAAAGTAGAAGTAAAAACTGAATGGGGTGTTTCTCCTGTAATTTATAATCCTTCTGAAGAAACTTTCAATTTCCTTGAAGACGTCCTGGATGAAGTACTTGCTCTTTTCCCCTCTGAAATTATTCACATCGGGGGTGATGAAGCTATAAAAGATCAGTGGAAGGCAAGCCCTGTAATTCAGAAACAGATAAAGGAACTTGGACTAAAAGATGAAAATGAACTGCAAAGCTGGTTCATCAGGAGGATAGAAAAATATTTGAATGAGAAAGGTCGTCGTCTTATTGGCTGGGACGAAATTCTTGAAGGAGGTCTCGCTCCCAATGCTACGGTCATGTCATGGAGGGGAATAAAAGGAGGCATCGAAGCTGCAGAGATGGGACATGACGTAGTAATGAGCCCGACTTCATATTGTTATTTTGACTTTTACCAGGCTGACCCTGCGAATGAACCCCTTGCAATCGGAGGGCTTCTTACACTGGAGACGGTATATTCCTATGAGCCTGTTCCGGCAGAACTGGACACTGTGAAGGCAAAACACATCCTTGGAGCCCAGGGTAATGTGTGGACAGAATATATTAAGACGTTCAGGGATGTGGAATATATGACTTTCCCAAGGATCACAGCAATGTCAGAAGTGGTATGGTCACAACCGGAAGGAAGAGATTTTAATGAATTCAGTAACAGGGTAAAAATGCATATCCCTGTCTTTGAAACGTATGATATAAATTATTCAAAAAGTGGAATGCCGCAATGAAATAAAAGAATCCAGCCAGCATAATACTATCTCCGAAAATCCCTATGATCGGGTAACAGCAGAAATGAAAGCACTATTATCTGCTAAAGAATGCAGATTTGATGTTCACTGCCATTTATTTAATTTCAGGGACGTACCCGATAAATTCCTGGGTATAAGATTCCCTTTCAATGAAAGGTTTCTGGCATGGATGGAAAGGAAACTTCACAGGATAATAAGGCACAGAGACAATGATGTTTTCAGTAATCTCGCTTATTTTATCAATGTATTTAACACCCGCTCACCGGAAGAAACATTCGTAAAGCTGGCAGGTTATTACCCGGGTGAAAATACCATATTCTGTCCGCTGATGATGGATATCAGCCCGGGAATTAAAGGAAATACACTTAATTCCTATAATGATCAGTTGGATTATATGCTCATGGTAAGGAATAAGTTCCCTGCCAGTATTCTTCCTTTCTTTGCCGCTGACCCTAACAATCCTGATATGAAAACCAACTTTATAAAAACCTTTGCACAGGATAATAAATACAGGTTCTTTGGAGTAAAAGTCTATCCTTCATTAGGTTATCTGCCTTCCCACCCTGACCTGATGGAAATTTTCTCCGTTTGTGAAGCAAAGAACATCCCGGTTACAGCACATTGCAGCGGAGCAGTTATTCATTCATCAAAAAGATTTATAAATCATATTCCAGGTTTACATTACTCACCAGAACAAGGTTTTATTGAAAATAAAAAGTCGGTTTATTTCAACAGTAAAACTTATTATGCAGATTTTTTTAATCACCCGAGAAACTGGATCCCTGTGCTTAACAATTTTCCAAAATTAAAGCTTAACCTTGCTCATTTCGGAGGTGGATCAGAATGGAGAAAATATCTTAAAGGTAAAGGAGACAACTGGGTTTCCAGGATCATTGACCTGATGGAAAGATTTGAAAACCTCTATTCCGATTTCTCCTATACTTTTTACAATAAACAATTGCATGAATCGCTAAGGAATATGATCATAAATAATAAACTGTTATCTGACAGGGTTCTGTATGGTTCTGATTATTACCTGGTAGTGAAGGAAGGATTCTTCCGGACCTTGAGGGTAAATTTTCAGACAGCGATGGGTGATGAGATCATGAGAAAAATCGCAATAGAAAACCCGCGCAGATTTTTATTCGGATCATAGATCAGGGGGACTATAATATAAGTTTTTACCTTTATAAAAATATTATTATATGAAACTGGAAGATTTGGGATATAATGACCAACTTAAACAGTCAGAAAAAGACAACAATTCAGACGCTTATGAATCAGGCAGAGTTGTTGCCGAACATAAAGAAAGGTATATTGTCAAAACGCCTGAAGGTGAATTTGAAGCTGAGATAACAGGAAATATGCGCTTTACAGCAACAACACGTGAGGACTTTCCTGCCGTGGGAGATTGGGTGAAAATTATCATTTATGACAATGATTTTGCTATCATTCATAAAATACTTCCAAGATCATCAATTTTAAAAAGACAGGCTGCAGGAATGCCAGGAGAAGTTCAGGTAATTGCCACCAATATTGATGCTGCTCTTTTGGTACAGTCTGCCGACAGGGATTTTAACATTAACCGCCTGGAAAGATATCTTACTATCTGCCATTCATCTAAGATTAAACCTGTTATAGTTCTCAGTAAAACAGATCTGACAGAAAAAAAACAAATTTTGGAAATGACCGGGAATATAAAAAAAAGGATAAAAGACATCCCTGTCATCCCAATAAGCAACATGACCAAAGATGGAATAGATAAAATAGAGGCTATACTTGAGAAAGGGAAAACATATTGTATACTTGGTTCATCAGGGGTTGGAAAATCAACACTAATAAATACTTTAGCAGGCAAGACTATTATGCAGACTAATGCTCTCAGCCTTAGTACAAAGAAAGGGAAACATACCACAAGTCGCAGAGAGTTGATTATACTTCCTGGTGGGGCTATATTAATTGACAACCCGGGAATGAAGGAAATCGGTATTGCAGACTTAGCCAACGGATTGGAAACTACATTCGATATTGTTTTTAACCTCTCCCAACATTGTAAATTCAAAAATTGCACACATACCACTGAAACCGGATGTTCAGTGCTTGAAGCAGTTGCTGAAGGAAAGTTGGATAAAAATTCATACATGAATTACCTTAAAATGGAAAGGGAGAAAGCTCATTTTGAGTCCACAATTGCAGAAAGAAGGGAAAAAGATAAAAAATTTGCGAAAATCCTGAAGAATTATAATAAGGATATCAGGAGAAGCATATAATAGGGATCAAAGGGATCAAAGGGATCAAAGGGATCGAGGGATCAAAGGGATCGAGGGATCAAAGGGATCAAAGGGATCAAAGGGATCAAAGGGATCGAGGGATCAAAGGGATCGAGGGATCAAGGGGATCAAGGGGATCGAGGGATCGAGGGATCAAAGGGATCGAGGGATCAAAGGGATCGAGGGATCAAAGGGATCAAGGGGATCAAAGGGATCGAGGGATCAAGGGGATCGAGGGATCGAGGGATCAAAGGGATCGAGGGATCGAAGGGATCGAGGGATCGAGGGATCGAAGGGATCGAGGGATCGAAGGGATCACCTGTCATTAAAGCCCAACTCACTGTTTGTACATAAACTTGCATTAATACAAAACGTGGGCTCTTTCATCTAACGAAGGATTCGCAGCGGCTTTAATTGAACGCGTTCAGCTCAGGCATATAAAGGCCAGAGACAGTTGAAAATAACTCAATAACCAAATAACCTAATAACCTAATAACCCAATAACCCAATAACCCAATAACCCAATAACCCATTAACCCAATAACCCATTAACCCATTAACCCAATTAACCTCCCTTCTCTTCCCTCATTCCACCCTGTCCCGCAGGAATCTGAACAAAAAATGTTGTCCCTGCTCCTGCTTTAGATTCACACCAGATAATCCCTCCGTTTTTTTCCACAAATTCCTTACATATCACCAATCCAAGTCCTGTTCCTGTTTCTCCTGCTGTTCCTTTGGACTTGTACTTAACATCAATCCTGAACAATTTTTTTAAATCTTCTTCAGAAATTCCAACTCCTTCATCTTTAACTCTAATTTCCAGGTTTGAAATCTTATTCTCCACGTCTACATTTACCGAACCTCCCTTTCCTGTGAATTTAACTGCATTATTTATAAGATTCCTCAATACTGTATTAATCATTTCCCTGTCACCAAAAGCTTCAATATTATCATCTGTTGAAGAACTAATATTAACACCTTTATTGTCAGCATGAAGTTTGAATAAATTGATATTTATTTCTATGATCCTGGAAAGATTGAAAATTTCAGGTACAAACTCTATTACTCCACGTTGGAAATTTGCCCACATTAACAGGTTTTCCATCAATCCGAAAATAAATTCTGAAGATTTATGAATATTCTCCAGTGCCTGAATTTTTTCTTTTTCATCCAGATCATCATAACTTCTGATAATTGCCTCACTCAGGGAATACAGGTTGGCAAAAGGATTTTTCAGGTCATGGGCAAGTATGGAAAAGAACTTGTCTTTAGTAGCATTAAGTTCTTTAAGATTTCTTTCACTTTCTTCCACTTTGGTTTTTTGTAATTCTATTTCTGCAGTGCGTTCTTTTACTTTTTGTTCCAGGATTCTTTTTTCTCTTATCAGATTTCGTTCTCTTATTCTTATAATCATCATAATGAGAAGAAGTAACAGCAACACATAAATAATATATGCGTACCTGCTTCGCCACCATGGGGGATTTATCCTGATCCTGATTGTAGTTCCTTCCTCATTCCAGATACCATCGTTATTTGTCCCTTTGACAGTAAAAATATATTTACCCGGAGGCAAATTGGTAAAATGGACGGATCTCTGCGTTCCAAGATCTATCCAGCGTTCAGAAATGCCTTTCATTTTATACGCATACCTGTTTTTTTGCGGATGCGTATAATCGAGTGCGGCGAATTCTATAATAAATGAATAATCTTTATACGAAAGGACTATCTCATCGTTGTATACATTCATTTTCTGCCTTATGCCATCTCTTTCTTTTTCAATGGAAGTTATCCTTACCGGAGGCACAAAACTATTTTTCCCCAGGGAATCGGGATAAAAAGAAACAAGACCGTCAATCCCGCCAAAGAACATTTCTCCGTCATTACCCCTGTAAACAGCTTTCAGATTAAATTCCAGTCCCCTTAATTCATCCAGGATCAGGAACCCTTCAGATTCATTTTCAGGATTAAAAAAAGCGAGCCCACTTCCGGTTGAAAACCATAAATTATTATCATTATCATCTATTATATCGTAGATAACATTCCCGGGTAATCCGTCTTTAACAGAGTAATAATAAAAAAGTGAATCATCTTTCCTGAACTTGTTGAGCCCTGAAACTGTTCCTATCCATATATCCATATTATCATCCCGGTGCAGGGATATCGTGAAGTTATCACATACAGCATTCGGATTATCATAGGAGCTGAGATAACTGATCATTCGCTTTTCACCGGTAATATACCTGTTAAGTCCCTCTGAAGTAGCTATCCACACTTCATTATCATTATCTTCCAGTATTGAATAGACGAGGTTACTGCAAATTGAGAATGGTTCTTCACTCTCTGCTTTAAGTACTGTAACTTCCTTATGTACCACATCAAGAATTCTTATGCCATTTCCTGTACCTACCCAGATTTTCCCGTTCGAATCCTCCATTATGCAGTACACTCGCGTATTCCCGAAACAATTGAAGTCAGGGGTGCTAAAATATTCATGAGCAGGAATGAATGTGGCATTGAGACTGTTATAAACAGCTACTCCGTTGCGTGTTCCGATCCATATCCTGGACCTTGAATCTTTAAAAATTACATGCACGTAGTTCCCGGGAATGTTATATTTTCCGGGAAATTCTGATCTATACTGTATTATATTCCGGGATGCCCTGTCGAGAATAAAAAGACCTTTCCCCCAGCTGCCAATCCATATTTTCCCTGTTTCATCTTTATATACTGAAGCTATAATATTATCGGGAATATCAAAGAAATCCGGATTATCAGATCTTTTATAGTAAGTAATATTTTTCTTTTTAAGATCAGTTTTATTAATGCCCGATATTGTCCCGATCCACAAATTGTATGAATCATCTTCATATAAGGAATAAATAATATCATGACTTAAAGAATATCTTAATTCGGTACCACTTCTGAAATGCTGGATTTTTGAAATACCTGTCTGTTCATTCAGAATCATTTTATTTAATCCGCCACCTTCCGTCCCTACCCAAATGACACCATTATGATCCTTGCATACAGAACGTATGAAATTATGGTTGAAACCTTCAGGATCGTTTTTGTCATTAACAAATCTTAAAATTTTCCCTGAACCGGGATCAATGATTGTTAATCCATGTTCTGTACCTGCAAGTATTTTTCCTTCACTATCCTCAAATAATGCTGTTATATGATCATGAGTAATTGAGGCTTCGTTTTTTTCATCATGTCTGAAAGCTGTAAATTTTTCAGTCCCGGGATTAAATGAAAACAGCCCGTTATGTGTGCCAATCCAAAGAATTCCTGTTTTACTTCTCAATAAAGGAGAGCCTCTGTCATATAATTCACCACTGTAGGGGAAGTCATTCCGGAAAGCCCTGACAGAACCACTTTTACTGTTAATAATTGTCAGTTCAGGGGGAGTATTCACATATATGCATGAATCATCGGCAGCAATACCATAAACGAAATTATCTCCGATAATGGAACCGGGTGTTTTATGTTCAATATGCGTAAAACGCCCCTCTTTTTTATTAAAACAATTTAATCCGCCTTTTGTACCAAGAAGAAGATTTCCCTCGCTATCTTCTGCTATTGAAAAAATCCAGCTATTTGAAAGAGAATTAATTTCTGTAGGATCTCTGAAGTATTTATCAAATGAATACCCGTTGAATTTATTAAGTCCATTTTGTGTTCCGAACCATATAAATCCTTCGCTGTCCTGGAAAATGCATATAATCTCACTTTGTGATAATCCGTCTTTCACGGTATAATGGTCAAAACTTACAGGTTGAGCAAAAGTAGTTGCCTGGGAAATACAAATTATTAAAAGGGTATGGATAATTTCCCTGATATACCCGATTTTAAAAAAGATAACTGTCATAGAGTAAGGTTATTAAATTATCAGGAGAATGAATTCAATATTGAGTCCACTCCGAAAAGTCATTTCCCCCTACCTGCCAGCCGGCAGGCTGGAATCCCCCAAGGGAGACGTTTTGTAAGTTGCTGATTTACAAGCCCTCCCCCTTTAGGGGGCTGGGGGGGGGAACAAGCATTAAAAATAGTAAATTCGAATTTTTGGAGCAGACTCAATATTTATTTTTTTAACTTATAAACTGTACTTTTTTCGGTATAAACAATTTCAATCACCTTAAGGCTGATTAGTTTAACCATAATATCAGATGCTTTCCTGTAAGATATTCCGGCAAGTCTGCAAAAACCCGGCAAACTGATCCCGTTATTTTTTTCCAGAAAGTCTAGCAAAAGCTTTTCTTTATCAGTATATTCGAGGAATATCCCCTTTTTTTTCTTTTCGTTTTTCCATACCCGCACCTGGATAGAATTTACTCTTATATTCTGATCATTAACCCGTATATATGCAAGCCATCGTCCGTCGTGATTCTGTGCAAAATAAGGTTTTGCCTGTCCGGGAGGAATATTTGTTTCAAGGACTGTACGTCCAGACACGTTCCATTTTTTCGTACTGAAGTTTATCTTTGGTTTGCAATATAAATTAGCTGCAGATTCCAGCATATAATATTCCTCTTCCGATCTTACACCGGCAATTTTCCCGTTATCCTTCACCCCTATCAGAAGTTTTCCTCCATCGGTATTTGAGAAAGCCACGAGTGACCTGGCAATTTTACGTGCATCATTGATCTCAAATTTAAAATCGAGATGTTGGCTTTCACCTTTTTCAATAATACCTGAAAGATACTTGCTCATATCCGATTATGAGATTACAGAGTAAAAAATGTGCAATTGTTTATATACACTTTCCTGTAAAGTTATAAGATTTTCATTGAAAGTAATATTTCAATTTTGTAGTTTTGAAAAAAATACATTATTCATGCGAACAATAAAAATTTTAATTCTGTCGGCAACAGTGTTCCTGATTTGTGGTGCACCTGATATTCGTTTCCAGGCTTTACTTCCCGCCCTTATCAATGTCCCCAATCATATTCAGACACTTGCAGTGATTAACCGGTCGGAAACCTCCACCACTGTGCTGGAGAAGGTTATCACAGCTGAGTTGCCAAATGAAAGCAAGATAGCCTCGCAGTCGGCTATTGAGGGTTTTGCAGGTTTTTTACAGGAATCAAACAGGTTCACTATTCAAAGAACAGGTAAGTCCCTGTCAAAAGTGGATCGTCCTGGCAAATTCCCTGACCCCCTGACATGGGAGGAAGTAGCTGCCATATGCAATGAATATGGATCCGACGGGCTTGTTGCCCTGGAAGTATTTAATTCTGATTATATCATTCCTACAAACATGGTTATAGTTACAACAGGATTCAGGTTATATGATATTAAAGAGAAAAGAATTGTTGACCAGGAACTATATCGTCATGAAACATATTGGGGAGGACCTGTGAATACGGTGGCTGGAGCCATTAACAGGCTGGTAGAAAAAGACCGTGCGATAAAAGACGCAAGTTATCAGGCTGGTGTAGTATATGCGCAGAGAATTACACCTACCTGGTTTCCTGTTGTACGCCAGTACTACCGGAGGGCACAGGGAAATCCTGATCTTAAGATCGGGGCAAGAATGATGGAGGTAAATAACTGGGATGCTGCCATTGAGTCACTCACGGCTGCTGTAAATAGCGGCAAAAGAAAGACCAGGGGACGTGCAGCTCACAACCTTGCTGTGGTATATGAAATACTGGGGGACCTGGAAACAGCAAAATTATGGGCTCAGGATGCATGGGGTAAATACAGGAATAAAGGTTCTAAAAATTACAGTTTTATCCTGGGTCAGAGAATAAGTGAACAAAGAGTGCTGGAATACCAGGAAACGAAGTAGCAACCTCCCGGTGGCTGAGCCTGCCGAAGCTACCGGTTACAGATACTCTTTAATAGCCTGCTCAGCTAATTCATCAGAATCTCCATATTGTTCCCGAAGTTCTTTAAGCCTTTTATGGAGAATTTCCCTGATATCTTTATAAGCCGGATCATTATAAACACTTTTCATTTCCATGGGATCTTTTTCCAGGTCATACATCTCCCATTCATTTACATCATAATAAAAATGTATGAGCTTATATCTTTCAGTCCGGATCCCATAATGACGTTTTACCATATGAACCGAAGGATATTCATAATAATGGTAATAAATTGCATCACGCCAGGGTATCTTCTTTCCGGAAACAAGATCCCGGAATGATTCGCCCTGCATATCATCAGGTTTTTCTATTCCGGCAAAATCCAGAATAGTAGGTGCAAGATCAAGGTTCAAAACCATTTTATTCACGACTGTTCCGGGTTTAATTTCCCCGGGAAAACGAATGAGGAGTGGAGTACTCAGCGATTGTTCATACATAAAACGTTTATCAAACCAACCATGTTCTCCAAGGTAAAATCCCTGGTCTGATGTATAAATGACAACAGTATTATCTAACTGTCCGTTTTTTTCAAGATATTCCATCACTTCCCCAATTCCATCATCCACAGATTTCACACACTTCAGGTAATCACGCAGGTAACGGTGGAACTTGAATTTTGCAAGTTCCACTCCTTCAGGTTTTTGTAACAAAAAAGCTTCATTACGCGGGTCATAAGCAGTTTTCCATGCTTTACGCTGATCTTCTGTCATATATTCAATATCCTTTATAAATTCTGTCGGCTCTCCTGTGTATGGATCGTTTTCAAATTTCATATCATGCCCCCATTTCATATGTCTTATTATCTCCATCTCCTGTTCTTTCGAAGATGTTCCTCTGCCATCGTAATTATCAAAAAAGTTTTCTGGAAAATCGAATTCTCTGTCCTCAAGAAAATCCAGGTACTTCGTTTCAGGAAGCCAATTACGGTGGGGAGCTTTCTGATGGTATAGCAAACAAAATGGCTTGTTCTTGTCACGAATATTTTCCAGCCAGTTTAACGCAAACTGTGTAGTGAGAGGTGTACAGTGACCTTCAAACTTTTTTTCCTCCCCGTTCTCAATAAATACAGGATTATAATATTTACCTTGCCCAGGTAATACTATCGAATAATCAAAACCTTGAGGAAGTCCCTCGAGATGGATTTTTCCTACCAGCGCAGTCTGATATCCAGCCTGTTGCAATAATTTTGGAAAGGAAGGCTGACTCCAGTCAAATTTACATTGATTGTCAATTTTTCCATTAATATGGCTGTATTTCCCTGTTAATAATACTGCCCTGCTGGGTGCACAGATAGAATTGGTGACAAAACTCTGTTTAAAGATAGCGCCCTCCTCTGCCAGACGATCAATATTCGGTGTTTTCAGTAAATCATACCCATAGGCACTTATCGCCTGTTGAGTGTGATCATCACTCATAATAAACAGGATATTAGGCAGTCCGGTGGTAGATTTTTGCTGACGGCAGGAAGGAATGCCTGCTCCCAGGATAAATAACGCTATTGCTTCTGGGAAAAAAATTTTCATTATCATTATGTTTAGCTAACCGCTTGTGCGGTTTGGTATTTTTGTTGAAGGTCTTATGTAAGATACTCAGACATTAATAAACATGGCTTTCCGTTAAAATCTATTTTTAACTATGCTTCTCTCATCCTTACATACCATATTTTCATCCTCAGCACTGATTTTTTATCCAGTCCGAAACCGGTAAGGTGTTCAAAATGAATAGGGAAACATCCATCGAATGTGCTTTGTTTAAGACCATAATCCGGTATTTGCCAGGTAGCAACTACCTGGAATTTAGGTTCATAACCCTGAAAATACTGGTTGAATCTTGCCCAAATTCCTGTTGACTCTTTAAAATCCCAGGTCAGTGTCATAACTTGCCCTGCAGTATCCACTTCCAGGGATGGACACCCTAACTTTTGTCCATCGAAAAGTAACTCATCCGGATCGGAATCTGCATTCATAGAACATTCATTCCCGAATGGATCAGGTAACTGTAAATTAATATCTGTAATTACATCAGGAAGTTTACTGTTGGCTAACCTGAAACGGGTTCTGTTATCCACTCCCGGTTCATAGCCATCAGGGATAAAGGAAGAATAATTCCAGCGGATAGATTCAACTCCTTCCACATCAGGAATAATGACCGAAAAATTCTTTGTGGCAGGGTTTGTTTCATTAAACCAGGAGATCATATTACCAAACCAAACGGGATCTGTATCATCAGCTTCAAATATTAAAGGATGTTCCATTGACCTCCCTGCGTAATCATCACGTTCGCCATATTGGTTATAGTTCTCAACCGCTTCCACATCATATCCAGGCCCGTTCAATATAACAACATGGTTACTGCCAATTCCATCAACTTCAAGGATGCCCAGGTTATCAAGTATATCAGGGAATCTCATGGTATAGCCTTCTCCAAGCAAACCAGCTATCTGTGAAACATGAATTGTGTCAATCTGAATATTACCATGAATATTTCCTCCAACCTTAAGATCTCCGGCAATATATGTTCCCCGGAAAGGGGTAAAATCTGTCTTTGCAAAATTCCAGACTTTAAGTTCGTCCACAATAAACTTATCATAGCCATTACCATCTGGTCCTATACCAAGATTAAATCCCTCATAATTAGTTGTTGTGTTTTGAGCATCCCATGTAGCATCAGAAGTGCCTATTAATTCCCCATCCCTGTATAACCTTACAGTATTGGCTGATCCTTCAATTCCATTAACGTCCCAGCATAAACTGACATGGAACGGAACACCGATGACTGCTTCAAATTGTGTAGCTTCAAACGGAGTCTGATGACCGGTGCCATCGAAATTCACCGTTCCATAAAATCCCGTGCCGGAAACACCATCACCCCATGCAATGTAAACATGACTGTTTGTTCCGAAAAGATCTCCCACAATGGCGAAAACTCCGTAACTAAATGGAACAGGTTTAACTACTTTAGGATTCACCCATAATTCCACTGTTCCCATTTCTTTAAGATTTTGTAAAATCGAACCGGGAAAATTCACGTAATTGTCACCTGTGGCTTTTCTGACATACCCGTTACCGTCATGAGCAGGTTCAAAAGCATAGGAACTCCCTGTTATGGTTCCCCCTGGGCCATATTTACTGTTTTCCACCTCTTCCTCGCTGCCTAATTTGTTCCATAATACGAGCCCTCCATAAGCAGGTGAATTTTTAATGATTTTTATCCATTCCAGTCCATCATACACCATGAGGTTATAACTTCCTGCAGTAGTATCCATTACCAGTAAACCCGGTTCAGGATCCAGGATGGAAGAAATTTCTCCAAGATTCATTCTTGGCAATAATACACCTTTTGAAGTGGATGAGACATCGAGTATGGCGCTTGAAGCAGGATCAGCGCCGGTTGTATTGATACTTGTTGCAGCAAGACCTGTTATTCCTTCAACTCCCCCGGCATCATTATCGCTCTCCAGTGCCTGGCGTATACCGGGAACTGAATCAAGATATCCCGCCAGGTTGTGATCTCCCCAGGAGTAAGCGTTGTCCCAGCTTAGTACTTGTTCAGAAGTGATTGCAAATGAAGGATGAACAACAAATAAAGGATCTTTCTCTTTTACAGAGATAGCGCTGTCAGCAATATCACTATACAGGGCATATGGTACACTTAATAGCTGGCTGGCACCACTGATTGTATAATTTGCTCCACCGGCAGGATCAATCCCGACCCAAAGATAATATGGCCCCTCAGCCCAATCAATAGTATCAAATTGTAGGTTCCCTCCTATTTCAATACTAACCAGTCCGTTTGCATTAGTAGTCGGAGTCAACTCTTCCAGGTATATTCCATTATTAAATTCCGGCAAATCCTGATATATGATGATTTGCATCCCAACTTGCTGATTTGCAACAAGTTCATTATTTGAGTTCCTGATAACTGCCTGGTAGCTGATTTTCCGGGGTGATTGCGCATCGCTATGTTGTGATAGTAGCGTGCCAATACCTAATAGTACTAATGATAAAATATTAGTAAATTTTCTCATGATAGTTTATTTTAATTTATCGCTTGTGCGGTTTGGTATTTTTAGATTACAAAACTTATAATAAATGTCAAATGTATTTATTAACGGACCCACCCCCGACCCCTCCCTAAATCAGGGAGGGGTGAGGATTCATTGTTAAATTGCTAAGTTTAACAAATTATTAAGTAAAGAAATTGTTAAATTCAGCAATATAACTAAGTTCCATTCCCCTCCCTGGTATAGGGAGGGGTTAGGGGTGGGTCCGGAAAAATAAAAGAATTAATAATCAATACTTTGCGCCTTTGCGCCTTTGCGTTCTGTTTAAATTAACGAACTGTTATACAATAATTTACCTTAAATTTCCTTTTCCATTGCCAGGTCACACCTGTCAGATAAATGATCCGGTTTATATTCTGTAAATCCGTATTTATAATATAAAGAAAGAGCCTTGTTCAGATTTGAATTTGTTTCGAGCATCATCCGGGAGTATCCTAATTCCTTAGCCTTTTTAAGGGCATCATCCATCATTGACTTTCCCAGTCCCTGCCCCTGAAATTTCTTTAACAAATACATTTTCCGTAGTTCACATGTTGTTTTATTTATTTTACAAATCCCGTACGACCCGATGATCTCATTATCTTTTTCCAATACAGCAAACCATCCGTTATTGTTAAAGTAATACTTCTCAATATCCGATAAATCCATATCTGTCGAGTAAGGATCTATATTCAGCCCGTAATCTGAGAGGACAATTTTTACTATGTTAAGCACATTAATTTCTTCTCCCTTTCGTATTTTTCTGATCTTAACCATAGAGATTATCTGTATATTATTTAGCTTTCAGGTCCCTGATGCATCTGACAGACAAGCCAGCGCCTTTGGCCATATTGTGGGTATGTAAATAATTATCCTTATAATCAAGGTATCGGCATGAGCCCCAATTTGTTTCACTTTCTGAGGAACTCCACCAGTAGCATTCCGTTCCGTCCATACAAAACTCTCCGTTAGCATCACAATAACCTGCAGGAAGGCCGTTAAAACCAACAGCATTATTACCATTACCATTTTCTCTCCATCCACTGACACTTTTTAGTTTAGTTCCTGCTCTGCTTATACCTAAATTCTTTTCCAGCAAATTCCATTCTTCATCAGATGGTATATGCCAGCCTTCAGGAGCGAGACCCCTTGAATCTTTCACGGCAAACCAGTTGTATAACTTTCCATACTTTTCTCCATTATCAGGATTAAAATTATAATAACACCATGCAGGTTGCAACTCCCATTTCGCTTCATCCCATTCCTCCGGCATTCTTGCTTGCGGAATAAGGTCACCATTGCGAAACTTACTGACATTCAGATTCTCAGCCATCCATTCCTGATTACCAATTATTACTGTTTTATGGTTGTTGTCGGGTATGCTGGATTTACTGTTGTTAAAACCAGGTAATAACATAGTCCCTGATATCAGGAGTAATATTGTTAACAATTTGCCTGGTCCAGTTTTCATTTATCTTTGTTTCGTATTAATTTTTAAATAACTGATTCATGTTACAATAGTTCGTTAAATTAAAATAAAACGCTATGGCGCAAAGGCGCAAAGTGTTGATCATTAATAATATATGTAAAATAAGGATAAATTATTAAAATTATTTTTTTCAACGCAATTTAAAATATAACGAACTATTAATGTTAGAAATACTTGCAAAATTGAATGGATGCTATCTTTTCTTCTTATTAATGCAATACAAGTTACTCCTTTTCATTTAATAATTCAATCATTTTTTTTATTAAAATATATTAAAGTCCGGTAAAGTTCCTTACATTTACTCATATCAATACTTTACCTGGAATATAAACCAGAGATATAAATGATAACAGCGCTGTATTAATATACTTTTATTTCATGCTATCTAAACTGCAAAATTTTATTGTATTATGATCGGAATGAGTTTTATAAGTTTCCTGATTTTATTGGTCATCAGCATTGCTGTCTCAGCAATAATGCATTATGGACTTAAGTTCTATATCAGGTCGGGCTGTGTTTCTTTCGTTTCCAAAGTGATATTCGGATGGATTGGTGCCTGGCTTGGATCTCCGGTTTTCGGACACTGGTTTGGCGGTCTGGTATATGAGAATGTATATATTATTCCTGCCATTCTTGGTTCTGCCGCATTATTGGTTATTATGGTAGATCTGGTACTTTCAGTAAAAGGTGCCGGTGCGGAAAAAGGGTAAGCGGCAGGTTAATATTCTTAACATCTTTTATATAATACAGCGCTGTTTAAAACTAATTTTTTTCCGTTACAAACAATAGATTAAAATATATTAATGATCACTCCTAAACCGGGTACGCTTTCAATCCCGCTTTCATAGCCCCTTCAATAGTCCCGTCAACATACTGCACACCGGGGAAATAATCCTCTTCCGGATCATATTGTTCAATACTCCATCTGAATATTGCAAAATCCCAATTCTTTTTATTTCCTGAATATGTGAGCCTTGCCACCGGAGAAATATTTCCGTACTCCTTTCTGTTCAGATAAAGAAATTTTCCCTTAAATTCAGCGTAATATGCCACCCTGTCCATTCGGTCATGAAAAGTCTTTTTATTAAACTCATCAATGATATTGTTCATTTCTTGTTTAACTTCTTCAGGGATCGTTGATTTTTTCATATTTTAAATTTCAATTCATATTTTAGCTTTTCAAAAACGTTGAAAACAATAGGGCAGACAGAATAATTATCAATTACTCCCCAAAGTCTTGATATGAAGTCTTCTTTGTGTAAGTGTGGAAATGATTTGCAATCCAATGGCCTATCCTCATATATTAAACATTTGTTGTTCTTCAGAAAAACACATGGCAGATTTTTTAAATGATGTTCATCATCAATTTTTTCCGTATAATGTTCAATAAATTGATTTTTAGGAAGATTAAGTCTATGAGATATCCTTATTATATCCTTGTTTAAAATTCTTGGTTTTAATTTCTTACAACAATTAGCACATTTTGTGCAATCAATTTTATCTGATATTTCTCTATATAGATTGTGAACTATCCGGTCTATTTTATCGTCATCTTCATGCTTTAACAGAATCCTGAATTGTATATTTTCATTTTCATTAAGCTTACCTGATTGCTTTATTTTGTCAAGGTCAAGTTCGAGGAGAAAATTAACGGGCATAAAAAATGTATTTTTTTTTGTGAATATAAAAAAGCTGCGTTTTTTCAATTCAAATTTTAGTTTACATTTCGTTTCTTCAATTCTTCCAATATTTCCTTTTGAAGTCTGATTACCTCATTGATCCTTAGCATCCATGCTCCTATTAATAAGATAAATATAATTGGAAGTATTAATATTAATATTACTTCCGAAAGCCCAAACATTCCAAGAATTGTAAAAGCAATTGTATTCATATTTTTATTTTTTTGAATTAGGAATATCTAAATTACTTCATTATTCAACACCAATCAAATTTTTTTCTCCCTCCTGGCTGTTTTTTTTAGAATTCTTACATTAATTCCTTATATTGAAATTTACATTATTATGTTGATAAAAGCTTTTGGAAGCTCTGTCCAGGGAATCAATGCCACCACGATAACTATTGAAGTGAATATCAGCCAGGGTATTAAATTTTTTATGGTAGGACTGGCCGACAGTGCAGTGAAAGAAAGTCACCCGAGAATTGAATCAGCTATAAAAACCAACAGATTCAAATGGCCAAACATGCGTGTTGTGGTGAACCTTGCTCCTGCAGATATTCGTAAGGAAGGAGCGGCTTACGACCTTCCCCTTGCTGTGGGAGTATTGGCAGCTTCATCCCAGATCAATACTTCCCTGCTCGATAAATATATAATTATGGGAGAACTGTCTCTTGATGGCACCCTGCAACGTATACGGGGTGTTCTCCCTATTGCTATAAGAGCTAAACAGGAGAACTTCAGAGGGCTTATCATTCCCCGTGAAAATGCACGTGAAGCAGCAGTGGTGGAAGGACTTGAGATCATCGGGGCATCTCACCTGACTGAAGTAGCAGGTTTCCTCAACGGGAAAATATTCATAGAGCCAACTATTGTAAATGCCAGGGAGGAATTCATGGGGAATATAAATACATGGGATATTGATTTTGCTGATGTAAAGGGGCAGGAGAATGTAAAAAGGGCGCTTGAAGTGGCTGCTGCAGGTTCGCATAATATAATTATGATAGGGCCTCCGGGAGCAGGGAAGACTATGCTCGCAAAACGTCTGCCGACAATAATCCCCCCTCTTACGCTGGATGAAGCTCTCGAAACCACAAAGATACATTCTGTAGCAGGAAAGCTGGGAAAAGACAGTTCTTTAATGACACGCAGGCCTTTCAGAAGTCCTCATCATACCATCTCTGATGTAGCCCTTGTCGGAGGAGGTAATTTCCCCCAACCCGGGGAAATCTCCCTGGCACATAACGGTGTATTATTCCTTGATGAATTACCTGAATTTAAAAGAAATGTGCTTGAAGTGTTGCGTCAGCCACTGGAAGACCGAAAAATCTCAGTGTCGAGGGCAAAATTTGCTGTCGAATATCCTGCAAGTTTCATGATGGTATCAAGCATGAATCCCTGTCCCTGTGGATATTACAATCATCCGGATAAGGAATGTGTCTGTAACCCGGGGATAGTTAAAAAATATTTGAACAGGATATCCGGACCATTACTCGACCGTATAGATATTCATATTGAAATTGTACCTGTTCCTTTCCGCAGGCTTGCAGAAATGAGGGAATCAGAAAAAAGCTGTGTGATACGGGAAAGGGTGATGAAAGCACGGGATATTCAATCGGAGAGATTTAAAAACCTTAAAGGAATTTATTCCAATGCACAAATGTCGTCATCCATACTCAGGCGATATTGCAAAATATCAGAGGAAGGAAGCAGGTTGCTTAAAAATGCCATGGAAAAACTGGGGCTATCGGCAAGGGCTTACGACAGGATCCTTAAGGTTTCCCGCACTATCGCAGATATAGATAATTCTGAACACATTCAGCCGCATCATCTTGCTGAAGCAATAAATTACAGGAACCTGGACAGGGAGGGATGGGCAGGGTAAAAAAGGGATCAAGGGGATCAAGGGGATCAAAGGGATCACGGGATCACGGGGATCAAAGGGATCGAGGGATCACGGGATCACGGGATCACGGGGACCAAAGGGATCAAGGGGATCAAGGGATCAAGGGATCAAGGGATCGAGGGATCGAGGGATCACGGGATCAAGGGGATCAAAGGGATCAAGGGATCAAGGGATCAAAGGGATCAAGGGATCACGGAATCGGGGAGATCACGTGATCCCGTGATAGCGTGATCCCGTGATAGCGTGATAGCGTGATCCCGTGATCCCTTCTAAATCATTTTTTCTTTGCTTATATTTGCAAAACATTTGGGTTTAATTATATTTGCAGCTTCTTTAAAAAAACGTACACAATAATAATTTCTAATAATACTATCCGTAGAAGTAACAGTAAATGAATTCACTACATAATATTATTAAACTTAATAAATAACTAAATTATATTAATTATGGAATCCACCAGTGGTATTTTTTGGTTCGTACCCATAGCAGCGATAACATCACTTGTTTTTGCATGGGTTTTCTTCAAATCAATGATGAAAAATTCGGAAGGAACGGATAAAATGAAAGAGATCGCTCAATATGTCCGTGAAGGTGCAATGGCTTATCTTAGCAGGCAGTACAGGGTTGTAACAATGGTATTTATTATCCTTGTAATTATCCTTGCATTACTTGCCTATATGGGTGTACAAAATCCATTTGTACCCATTGCTTTTCTCACAGGAGGTTTCTTCTCAGGACTCTGTGGTTACCTGGGAATGAAAACTGCCACTCATGCTTCTGCAAGAACTGCTCACGGAGCTACTCAATCTCTTAACAAAGGGCTCCAGGTAGCTTTCAGAAGCGGCGCTGTAATGGGACTCGTGGTTGTGGGATTCGGACTTCTTGATATTGCCTTATGGTATCTTATCCTCAATAATTTAGTTTATACACCCGAACATATGATGAATGGTTTGCATTTTCTTGGTCTTGATTTTGTGCACCCGGAAACAACTGAGCATATGAAACTGGTTGAAATTACCACTACCATGCTTACTTTCGGTATGGGAGCATCAACACAGGCGCTGTTCGCACGTGTTGGAGGAGGTATATATACTAAAGCTGCTGATGTGGGCGCTGACCTCGTTGGTAAAGTGGAAGCAGGTATTCCTGAGGATGATCCGAGAAATCCTGCTACAATAGCAGATAACGTCGGTGATAATGTTGGTGATGTGGCTGGTATGGGAGCTGATCTTTATGAATCATACTGCGGATCTATACTTGCTACCGCTGCGCTTGGAGCTTCTATTCCAGCCATTGCCGGCCTCAGCCAGGTTAAAGCTGTTATTGCCCCCATGATTGTTGCCGGAATTGGTATTATTCTCTCTATATTAGGTATTTACATGGTTCGCGCCAAAGAATCTGCTACTCAGAAAAACCTTCTTAATGCGCTGCTTTATGGCACAGGAGGAAGTTCCGTTTTAATTCTTATTGCTATTGCAATTATGTCTTATACAGGATGGATAACCTGGGGCGTATTCGGTTCAGTGGTTGCAGGTCTTGTTGCAGGCGTCATAATCGGTCAGGGAACAGAATACTTTACTTCCGATGAATATAAACCTACCAGGGGTATTGCAAAACAAACTCTTTCAGGACCTGCAACTACTATAATTGACGGTATTGCAGTAGGGATGTTCTCAACCTGGATACCGGTAGTCACAATCACAGCAGGTATTATTGCAGCTTTTGGTTTTGCCGGTGGATTTTCCAATTTTGCCATGGGAGTTTACGGGATCGGTTTTGCAGCAGTAGGTATGTTATCTACCCTTGGTATCACTCTTGCAACGGATGCTTTTGGCCCTATTGCCGATAATGCAGGTGGTAATGCTGAAATGTCTCACCTCCCGAAAGAAGTCAGGGAAAGAACTGATGCTCTTGATATGCTTGGAAATACTACCGCCGCAACCGGTAAAGGTTTCGCCATAGGTTCAGCAGCCCTTACAGCTATGGCGCTTCTTGCAGCTTATATGGAAGAAGTTAAGATATGGATCAATAAAATTGCCAACGCCAGTGACGGAATAAAACAAGTTGGAAGTGTTATTTTTTATAATGCCAAAGCAGCTGTTGTCCCCGTTGCGGAGGCAGGAGAAAAAGTTGTAAACATGGCTTCTGTAAATATACAGGACTTCGTTGATGCTTATGATCTTACCATATTTAACCCTCTTCTTCTCGGTGGAATATTTATCGGAGCTATGATGGCTTTTGTATTCTGTGCAATGACCATGAAAGCAGTTGGTCGTGCTGCAGGCTCAATGGTAGACGAAGTAAGACGCCAGTTCAGGGAAATCCCGGGAATTATGGAAGGTACTGCTACCCCTGAATATGCAAAATGTGTTGCAATATCCACAAAAGGAGCCCAGAGGGAAATGATGATCCCCTCACTTCTTGCAATTATCGTACCGGTAACAATAGGCGTTGTTTTCGGTGTTGCCGGCGTGGTTGGATTACTTGCAGGCGGACTTACCGCTGGATTTACCCTGGCTTGTATGCTTAACAACGCTGGTGGCGCCTGGGATAATGCTAAAAAATATATCGAAAAAGGTAATCACGGTGGAAAAGGAAGCGCCGCCCATAAAGCAGCCGTTGTCGGCGATACAGTAGGTGATCCTTTCAAGGATACTTCAGGCCCATCACTGAACATACTTATTAAACTTATGACAATGGTATCAGTGGTAATGTCGGGATTGACAGTGACTTTCCATTTGTTTTGAGAGGGGGATTAATGGGTTATTGGGTTATTGGGTTATTGGGTTATTGGGTTATTAGGTTATTAGGTTATTAGGTTATTAGGTTATTTAAGAGCTTTTTTATTAAAAAGAGCATCTTACAATATACAGCATATTGTTCGTTTCACTGACTCTGTCCGGCTGAAAAACGCCGGACAGGTCTTATCAACCGCAACTTCATTGCAGGTTAGTTTTACTCAACCTAACTTTAGTGAAGGTGATTTAACTTATGGTAACAATTACCCGTTTGTAAAACCTGGCTCTGCCACCAGTCATCTGAAACTTTAGCGAAAGATGGGCGTTGAATAGGGACTACAAAATATTAATTTTATCATGAATTGTCTGGCAGGGAACGCCCTGCCCTTACTCCTATGCTAAAACCCTTCGATCCCTTTGATCCCTCGAGGCAGGGTATGTATCGTCCTAAAATATGTTTACATTTTTTAAAATTCTATTCAGGACGAGACAGGGCATGCCCTGTCCCTACTGCATACTCTCATACTCTTATACTCATATACTCAATCCCCTTGATCCCTTGATCCCTTGATCCCTCGATCCCTCGATCCCTCGATCCCTTTGATCCCCTCGATCCCTTTGATCCCCTTGATCCCTTTGATCCCTTTGATCCCTCTTTTCATTATGTAATAAATCCATTAATCCATTAACATATTAATCCAATAACCCAATAACCCAATAACCCAATAACCCATTAACCCAATAACCCAATAACCCAATAACCCATTAACCCATTAACCCAATAACCCATTAACCCAATAACCCATTAACCAACCCCCAACTTCTCCAATACCCTCCAACATTGGTACAATCCCCTCGGAACATGAAAACATCCTTTCCATTTCCCTCCTTTTAATGGTAGTAAAACTTCTCCCCTTCTGTTCAGGTAACCGAACCATTCCCCATAATCCCTGTCTTTAAAATGTTTCCAGGTATATTGATGTACCTTATCGAACCAATACAGGTTTTCTTTCTTCCCGGTGCAGGCATAACCCTTTAACATGGCAACAAGCGACTCAATATGAACCCACCATAGTTTCTGGTCCCATTCAAGTTGTTGTAGCGGATGCCCTGATCTATCCTTAAAATAATAAATACCATCATATTTCTTATCCCATCCATATACAAGCATACGAAGTGCGATATCATTTGCATGCCGGATTAGATCAGGACTATTTATCCTTTCCCCCAGATCCATGATAAACCACATAGCTTCAATAACATGACCGGGATTTATCAGGCGACCATCAAATGTGTCGGAAAGTTCGCCACCTGCTGTAACGTTCTCCATGATCAATCCTGATTCAATGTCATAAAACTCTTCCATGACCTCATGAATACAGCTGTTCACAAGTTCTTCAATGGTTGATTTTTCCAAAAAATGCTCCAGCTCCAGTGAAAGGTTGCAAAGGATCATGGGCAAAGCAAAATTCTTTAAGTTCCTTGTGCCGGGAAATGCTTTATTCCAAGGTCCTTTTGGATTTTCTTTTTTTAATAAAATATTATCAAATGTCTTTTTTGCTATTTCAGCATATTCCTGGTTTTTGGCAGCAAGACTCAATTGTCCGAATGCCATTGCTGCAAATGTATATGAAAAGATATTATAAGGTTGAATAAGCGGATCTCCTTCCCTTGTAAGAGAAAAATACCAGTTGAAATTTCCGTCATGTCCGTATTTCCTGAGAAATTCACCTCCGGATAAGGCCATTTCAAGCCATTCAATCCGCTTTTCCACTTCATTGAACAATTTGGAAAACATCCAAACCTGGCGAGCCTGGAGCCAGACAAATTTATCGGTATCAAAAACTTCCCCGTTCCGCTGAAGACAGGTAAAATATCCTCCATATTCCCTGTCGGGAGAGTGTTTCATCCAGAATGGAATGATGTTGTCGAATAATTCGTTTTTGTATTGTAAGGCAAGGGAGTTAAAGTTCATATGCGTTATATTTTCACAATAAAGTTTTGTTAATAGTAATCTCTTTAACGTGACCTGTCCATCCCTTTAAAATTCCATTTTCCAGTTTTAAAATTATTATTTCCTTGCACACCAGATTTTCATCGGAAACAAAATTATCTTCTTGATGCTACTTTACTTTACATGTAAAGATTAAAAACGAAAGCAGAATCAGGATTGTAACAGGTATTAATCTGCAACGTATGTAAAAATTATATATCAGACGCATTATTGTTAATTTTTTAATGGTTGCTAAATGTTTACTAAGATAAATTATTCGGAAACTCTCTTCAATTGTTTAGGTTGTTTATCCAGTCCGATGTAATAATATTTATTAATTTTGGTGGTTTGTTTTATTGCTGATTTGGAAAAAAACTTCCTGGCAAGTTACACAAAGATTTATCACACTCAGAAATGTCGAGATTTGCACTATCTATGTAATAAAATTTAAATTTTGTTTAGCGGCGTGTTGTTTTTTTTTAGCAATTTAGTTTTTCGATTTCCTTTTTAATATCATCGATAACTTCTTTGTTCTTAATTTCTTTTCTTTCACCAACTTTTTCTGAAAATAAGTAAAATACCTTACCACCAAAAACTTCGGTAAACTTTCGATGTGTTTCAGCCTGTAAATTGTATTCCTTAAAAATCTCAGGTAATTGAATCCCTGAATTTACAGGCTTAATTTGAAGTCCAATGTATTTATCTTTAACTTGTATGAAAAAATCAACATTGAATAATCTATCCCAATCATCAGGAGCTGGTTCAATCTGAACATTCAGAATTTTCTGTAATTGACCGTAAATTGTTTGTATTTCAGTCATGTATCCCTCAAAAGTTCGGTCAATTACAAGTTGCATCATGTAGTCAATACAATCTTGTTCCGAGATTTCAGAAACTTCTGATTGAATTACCTCGGCAATTTTAACATATAGTTTCTTTCCTAATTCAATAATATGTTCTTTTGGTTTTACATTTTTGAAGTAATACTCACACCATTCATCAAGTGTTTTTGGAGAACATTTTCTTATTGATTCAGACGTTGGTCCAACATTTCTTTTAAAGTTAAGCTGGAAGCGATTCATTACACTATTTAAAATCCATTCTTTAGCCATTATTTCTATTTTGCCAATTAATTCTTAATGTATTTCCTCTTTCTAATATTGATTTAGCACGATTTTTAAGACTCTTACAAACTTCGTTTAATTCTTCTTCGTTTTGAATTACCCAATATCCACTATTCCACATTTTACTACCTATGCAACATCCATGAAATAAAATCATGTCCGTAATTAAATTACGCACATAAACATTAGTTACATCACCAGCCTCAAGATTACAATTATCCCTAATCTCACTTGATGATTTTCTTTGCTCATATCCTTGTGCATTAGATAAAAGATAGTCCCAAATTCTTAGTTGTTCTTCACTCATGGCATTAATTCTTTAGGCAGTTCGCATGTATGTTGCAAGAGTTGCTGAATTCTCAATTGAATCTTTGAAACTTTTCATTAGCCCAAGAGTTAAACTAAAAATCTCTTTAAAATCGAATTCTTTTAATTGTAAATACTTACCATGGGCGATATTATTTCTATTTCCAACCAATCTTTGGTTTATAAACTGACGCTTCGTTTCAAAAGTCATAGTCTCTATTCCTATCATTGCGCAATACTCTTCAAATATTTCATAATTCAGGTTATTTGTTTTAAGTGGAATTTTTTCAGGAAACATACCCCTCTTTTCAAATTCCTGAAACAAAATTGAAATGATTTTCGATTGCTTTGCAATCTTTTTAGAATCTATTAATTCATTTAATTCTTTTTTTATTGAGATTGCCACAAAACTGTCTTTTAATTCTTTTAGTTTATAACCTTTAGTAGTAACGTAATTATAATAATTATAAGAACATGTTTTTATAAAGCCTTCCCAATGGGCATATAATAAAGTAATTCCTGCCCGGATCAAAGATGACTTTGTAGATTCGTCCTTTATTTTTTCTACTACAGATTTGAAATCATCTAGTTCTTTCACTCGCCATACCCATTCTTCGTTAATGTTATCAAAAAGTATTCCAAGCGTTCTATTCTCTTTACTCATCTTTAAAGTATTTTTTTCCAAAGGGGACAACATTTTTAATTCTTGTCTCAGAATTTGTTCCTTTTCCTCCCTCTTTATATTTTATAAATCCCTCCTGAACTTCCAATTCATCAATCTTTTTCTTGATAAGTTTAATATCTTTTTCGTAGTAATTTTCAATATTATTGTAAAGTCCAATTGCAGATGCTTCAAAGTATGATTCTAAAAATTGTTGCCCTTTTCCCTCCTTTTGAAAAACAGTTTCTCCTTTTGCTTTATAAAGCAAATCAAAGGTTTTTTCGAATTTTTTCTTTTCAAGAGCTAAATCAAATTCTTTTGATTCTATTTTTTCAAATAAATTATTTTTCTCGTAGAAAATTGATTCATTTATAAAATCATCTATTTTCCCTTTTTTGTAATCAAAAAGCGATAAAGTAAAAAGTCTAAGAACTAATTCTTGATCATACTTTTCTTCAAGTAGTTTATCAGATAAATTAATACAATGTTGGAAGTGTGAACATTTTGATAAATCTAACATCCATGTATAAAATGTTTTATTCGTCATAACTAATAATGCATTTCGATACTCTTGACCTGAAAGAATTGTGGCCCAGTTTAACCTTTGAAATACTTCAAATTTTGCATTTTTATCCGACAGATATTTTATAATTTTAACTTCAATTCTATTATCCCTTTTAAAGTCTATTTGTAACTTTTGTGGTAAAGTATTCCACGTCATATCTTTTAAAAAGGGCAGATTTTTTGTCTCCTCCAAAATAGTTGGCTTTAAATCTTCTCCTTCTTTATCTTTTCCTTTCAATACACCTACAAATTGAAATATTGTAGATAATCTCTGAACGCCATCTACTACTTCCCATTTCCCATTTTCATTTTGATAGACAAATATTGATGGAATTGGTACTCCAATTAAAATAGATTCAATGAATCTCGTCTGCTGCGTTATTGACCATCTAAAAGCTCTTTGAAAATCAGGATTTATTATTATTTCTCCATCTTTATACATACTTATTAATTCACCGATAGACATCGAATAGCCATCAGTAATAAATTCTTTTTTTGCATTATTGACCAATTCAATAATATTATCAATATCTACCTTCAGCATATTGTATAAATTTATCTTTGTATTTAAAATCAATATCGCTATCTACATTTACTAATCCGTTTTTTATTAAATGAGCATTAATAAATGTTTTATTTTCTAAATATAAATAACAGAGCAGGTTGTTCTGATTATCATATTTAACATTATCATATTTAAGAAATACTTGTTTCCCTTTAGTTTTTTCTGATAAAAAAGTAGTTGCTCTACCATTATTAATCGGGCATTCTGTAATTCCAATAAGTTTTATAACTAAATCATTACTTAATCTCAATTTAACAGGACTAATAACTTCTTTTACTGTAAATAATTCTTCCCTTTTTGTTGAACTATCCTTGTCTATTTTAGAACCAAATTGTAATTTTTTAATATCAATCTTTTTATCAAGGATGTGGGGATCTTTAAATAAATAAGGAAGATTTTGAATTTCTTTTTCAAAATCAATTCCTTGATTATTTTGTTCAATAAATTCATAAGTAGTCCCCTTAATATCTTTTTGTGTAATTTCTAATTTTTCCTTAATTTTTGGGATAAATTCAGGATTTATTTCATAACCAATAGAATTTCTGTCGAGGTTTCTTGCAGCTAAAGCAGTTGTTCCACTCCCGGTGAAAGGGTCAAGAATTATTTCTCCAATGAATGAAAACATTTTAATAAGTCTTTTTGGTAATTCTTCGGGAAACATTGCTATATGTCCATTTTGACGGGCACCTGTAAAATTCCAATGTCCAGCAAAAAATGTATTCCATTCTTCAACAGTCATCATTGATAGTTCTTTAAGTTCTTTTGTTGGTTTTGGAGCAACACCCAGTTTCTTGAAAATAAGTATAAATTCGTAGTCCAATTTTAATATTCCATTTCGAGGATATGGATATGAACCCATTTGAACACCACCACCAGTCGTATTAGATGTAGTTACCTTTTGCCAAATTATAGCTCCCATGTAATCAAATCCGATACTCTCACAAAATTTTATGATTTCTTCTCTTATTGGAATTACTTTATAGCGGCCATAATAAATAGCTCTTGCAAATTGGTCTCCTATATTAATACACAATCTGCATCCATTATGAAGAGTGCGATAACACTCTTTCCAAACTAAATTCAGGTTATTAATATAGTTTTCATAGCTGTCATGGAATCCTATTTGATTTTTAGTCCCATAATCTTTTAGTTGCCAATAAGGAGGTGAGGTTATTGTTAAATGTACGAAATTATCAGGTATTTCAGTCATATTCCTGCTATCTCCGTTTATTATTCTATGATGTGTTTTCATTCTATGAATCTTTTAAACAAATATACGAAAAATGTCACCATTTTAGCAGATTGTTAATAAGTTGCTCTTAGTGTTCTATTACCTTTAATCATTGGTTGATTAAAATTTTATTGCTAAATTACTCGTTAGAAAAAATCAGTTGAAAGCTTAAAAACTTATTTTTACCTTTCAATAAATAATAAAAAATTACGGAAACTTCTCAAAAAACTCAGGTAACAAATTATTTGTTTCTAATCTTATCTCATTGGCATACTCAATAGAGACCGATCTATACGGCCATCGCAAATATTCTCCCACATCCGCCCATCCTCCCAGTAATGCCATAAACCTGTCGCATGCCTGGTTAGAATAATGATGAACCGTGATCAATGGTTCGATAAATCTTTTAATAAATTCACCAATTCTTTGCTCTAACTCAAGTCCTGCCTCTATGTCATCAACAATCATATTATACCATTTCTGTGCGGCAAAAGGATTCAGGCAGGCCATATTCGAATAACTTCCATGTGCACCGGATTTTATACCAGTTGCCAACCTATGCCCGGGAATAAAAACTGAAAGGCCATCATTGTTATTCCTTACCCTGGCATACCATTCAGGACAGGCATTTTCATCAAAAACTTTTAACCCCTCCAATGAAGGAATACTTTTTTTTAATATTTTCCATTCCTCCGGGTGGAGAACCTTTTTAGCATGGGAAGGATTGTATAAGATCAGGCTGATACCATCTGCTTCTTCTTCCATCTTTTGAAGGAAGGAAATTATTTCTTCCATGGTTGGAGGGAACCAGTCAGGTAAGATCACCTGAACAGCACAGGGACGAAGGGATTTAACCCTTTTCAATCTTTCAGCAGATATTTGAGGGCTCATATGACTTACACCGATCTGAAAAGGAATTTGCCTGCTTTCACATTTTACTGCAAGTAGAAAATTTATTTTATCAAACTCCTGTTCTGATAAGGAATAAAATTCTCCGGCCGTTCCATGTGCATAAATGCCATTAGGATTGGAAGATATAAGAATATCAATTTCATCGGAAAGCCTGGAATAATCAATCAACCCATTTTTATCTGTAGTTAACAGTAAAGTCATCCAGTTACCAAAAATCTCATTATGTTTATATGATCTCATTATTTAGGATTAATATATCCGGATATTTGGATAAATATAGGGAATATTCAGAATAAAATATTGTTGTATGTTATTACTAAAGCTTAATATCAGAAAAATAAGTGTTCTCTCCCTGCTTCATACATTGCCAGAATATTTTCAGTAGGACAGTCGTCCTGGAAATTATGGGTAGGTCCTAAAAAATAGCCGCCATCTTTAGACATAATATCTATTATTCTATGGACTTCATTTTTAACCATATTCGGAGTGCCTTCAGGTAAAATGTACTGTTCGTCAATTCCACCGGAGAAAGTTACCAGGTGTCCAAATTCTTTTTTTAGCTCAGCGGGGTCCATTCCGGCTGCACCTATCTGTACAGGATCAATTACTTCAACACCAGCTTCAATAAATGCTGGAATAAGTTCTCTTATTGCCCCGCAGGAATGCTGGTAATAATGCGCGCCATATTTTCTTGCAGTCTCAGCCATTTTCATAAATGCAGGCTGAAAAAATACTTTCCAGGTTTCAATATCAAATAAAAGTCCCTGTTGAGTACCAAAATCATCCCCGATTCTGAAAAAATCAATTTTACCATTGCCAGCTGCAAGCATTCTTTCAATAAATGGAATATTAAACTCAAGTACTTTATCAATCAACTTCTGGAAAAATGATGGATTCAGATAGGGCTCCATGAGACTTCGCTCTGTTCCAATCAATGATTGTATGGGAACCTGTAATAATCCGGGAGATGCGACTCCTGGGGCTGTCATTATTGCATATTCCTCATATTTATCGCATTTTTCATTTATTTCTGAAAAATCCCAGTCATCAACAGAAGGCCATGAATAATCATCCAGCTTATCAGGATCATTAATATCAGCAAGTGGGTAAGATACTTCATTCCAGTATCCTGCATTTTTACTAAACCGGGTATATTTCCATTCCACTCCCCATATATCTTTTTTATTACCATTGGAGAGAATAAGCGATTGGCCTTTATATTCAGGCCCAATCCACCTTAAATCAATATCAAGGTACCGGAAAAGTTCCTCATCACTTTTCAGTCCAAGATCATTCTTTAATCTTTCTCTCACCTCCGGAACATCCCTGTACATAAATGGCACTCTGTCTGTCGCCTGGTGACTCAGAGAACGGAGCACTCTTTCTTTATGAGTCATATCTTACTTTATTAATAAGTCCCATATTTATATGCAGTTTCATACATAGTTATTATGTTTTCCACAGGAATATCGTCCTGAAGAACCGGATGTCCCGGGGCAAAAATATATCCGCCACCGGCTTTTAGTTCATTTATTATCCGTATTGTTTCCTGTTTTACTTCTTCTCTGTTTCCCCTTGAAATTACATTCTGAACACTTAATCCTCCTCTTAAACATATTTTCTTCCCGTATTTATGTTTTATCTCAACCGGATCCATACATTCCGGCTGAATAGGATCAAGTATATCAATGCCCAGTTCAATTAATTTCGGAATTATTGGTTCAACGTACCCACAGGAATGAAACAACAATTTTATATTATAGCTGTGAGCAAGGTCTGCCATTTTTCGTATCCGCGGGAAGACAAATTCATCCATCATCTCAATGCTGATAAGGAGAGAATTCTGTATTCCCAGGTCATCAGCGAGGGCAAAGACATCAATCATATTGCCTGCTTCCTCAAACATCCTCCTGTAATATTCATAATAAAAATCCGTGATCCTGTCGAGGATAAAATTTGCTATTTCCTTATCAGCCAACATATCAATCATCAGGTGATCCATTCCTCTTAATTGCGTTGCATGCTGAAATACAGAACCTCCGGTTACCAAAATGGAGAATCCATCCCATTCTTTAAATTCCTCTCTCAGGTTTGAATAATCAAACCAGTTATTGTCCGGCCATAAATATTGCTCAAGTTTCTTAATACTTAATTCTCCTGCGAGAGGGGGGCTATCCATTTCCAATGTCCAGCCGCCATCAGTTTTATTCTCAATTTCCTTCATGCCCCAGAAACTGGCAATACTTCCTTTCCAGTCAGCATTAAAAAAATCACTTTCCGGGCCTGTATATTTTGGTACTGTGCCTGAATGCAGGTCAATACCTCTTGTGTCATAGAAATCTATGTTCAATGCCGTTAATAACTCCTTGTCTGTTTTAACGCCAAGAGTGTTTTTGAGTTTTTCAACCACCCATTTGGTTGCATTCAAATGTAAAGGGACCCTGTCAGGGTTCTCAAATTCCATTGTTTTCTTCACACGTGTCCTGGAATCCATAATTTTATGTAATAATTAAAGCATTTACTAATAATACGTCGTTATATTTTTATAATAAACTGATAATTAATATTTTAATGGTTTATTCTTATTTTGCGTATGTCATTAATAATCAATAATTTGCGCCTTTGCGTTTTTTTAATTTAACGAACTATTGTACTAAATAAGAAGTCTATAAATAAGATTTTAAACCTAATATATGGCTATTTTTTTATATGAATTTCAACTTTATCCAGGATCGGGAATCTGTCACCATTATCTGAAATAAAGACAGCTTTGTATTGCATGAATCTGTCAGTATTATTAAGCTCGGATTGGCTGGAATCATCAACCTTGATCCATTCCTTATCATAAAGTTCATTTTTGTTGGTAGCTGACCGGATTTCAAAATTCAATTGTGTTCCCTCAGGGATACTTGCATTAAAATTCAATTCTGCTCTTTCTCTTTTCCCATTCCACTGAAAAACTGAGGATTCATAGGTTTGTATCCATGATCTGTTATAAATATGTCCCATATCTTCATTTTGTGACCAGTGTGGTCCATTTGTGGGGATTTCTTCTATTAAGGGATTTTTAAACCTGTTACCATCGTTATAGAATATTTTGGAGAATGTATTATGATTTCCGTTTAATGTATGGTTTGATACAGCAATGTCCAGTTTCCCGTCTTTATTAAAATCTGCTGCAAAACCCTGGGAAGCTGAATTATTAATAAGCGCTGTGCGGTTATAAATAGTGAATCCGTTTTCACTTCCCCAATATAAAAAAGAAGGCAAATAATCGCGGACAAGAATTCCATGGTAATGAGGGCAGAAAATATCCAGGTGACCATCTTCATCAAAATCTGCAACGACAGGTCCGAGTGCTCCAAATCCGGGAAGCCATTGAGAGTTTCCGGGGTTGAATCCTTCAGGGCTGCCCCAGAATATATATTCCCCCATATCGAATTCCATATTACCAGTAATATCATTATATGAACATGCAATAATATCAAGCCATCCGTCCGCATTCAAGTCAGCTGTTTTAAGATCAGCAACAGCAGGGGCATCTAACTCGACTCTTCTATTGAAATCAAATCCGGTTTCATTTCCGAAAAATATTCTTACACCTACTTCATTATAAGAATTTGCTGCTATATCCAGCCATCCGTCTTTATTATAGTCGGCAATCTGAACACTCAGGGATCTGCCGGTACATGGGATCTCCACCCGGTTATTTCGGGTGAATCCCTGTGTTCCTCCATAATAGATTATTACTTTAGATTGATAATTACCTGGTGCATACGAACCAAAAACCATGTCAAGGAAGCCATCCTTATTCAGATCAGCCACATTGCTTGTCCCAAGGTAGAACTCTGACAGGATAGTTCTACCCTCTTTACTGAAGTCAAATCCGCCAGGTTTACCCCGGAAAATATTAGCACCGGCATACGGATCAGTTGTCAATCCATGATGCATGGCACTCATAATGGCAATTTCTGTATATCCGTCGGCATTAAAATCAGCCGAAGTAGCTTCATATCCACTACTCATGAATATCTCTGCCCGTTTTTTCACAGTAAACCCATCAGCAGATCCCCAGTAAATCAGGGCTGGAACCTTCTCACCAACAGCACCGCCTCTACTATTGCAAAAGATTACAATGTCATTTTTCCTGTTTTTCTTCTTAACAGAATTTGCATATATCGCACCACTGGTTGTTATTCCTGTAGTACTTTTTTCGAACTGTCTTCCTCCTTTACCATAATAAATGATTGATTCAGTTGAAAAGTCCTGAGTACCCCTGTTTATGGCCACAGCTACATCATTTTTCCCATCTCCGTCATAATCACCTATAGCTGTAGCTGCAATGTATAATGCTTCCAGTCCGGTTAGGTTATCCCCGGAAAATCCATTACTGCTTCCCCACAATATTTGTGCTTCTCTTCCCGAGCTTTCTCCCGCCCCGCCATATTCACCTGCAGGACCTATTTTTTGTTCGAAGTAACTTAGTATAATATCATTCCATCCGTCTGAATCAAGGTCCCCGATAGAAATATTGGAAGCTTTAAAGGATTTAATCTCCCGTATCTCTCCCCATAATTTGTTGCCTGAAGAGGGAATTATATATAGAAGATCATTGCTTGTTCCTATAATCAGATCAGTGGTATTATTATTATCAATATCATCTGAATTAATAGTAAGGCCGGAAGGACCTGTCGGAAAAAATAAGCTGGTAGTATCTATTGTAACTTTATTATCTCCTTGTACTGAACTCCAAAGGAATGAAATGGAAGAATCTCTTCGCAAAACCGCAATATCATTATATTCGTTTCTGTCAAAATCTCCTGATACAATACTTACCGCATGAGGAATGCCAACATCATAAAATCTTGTGTTCAGGTAACCTCTGTCACCACCCCAGTATATTCGCACAATGTTTCCCGGAGGTTGACCAAATATCCATGCAGCATTATTCAATGTTATAATATCCTGCCAGCCATCCTGGTTTAAATCTGCAATTGCTGCTTCTTTAATACCATTCCCCGGTAGATGTCCTGTGGTACGTGAAACCGTCCAGCCATCCTCTCCCCCGTAAATCAGAGTAATAAAGTTACGTGTATTTTGAATCCCATTGTGATTGGGAACAAAAACCAGATCATTATAACTATCATTGTTCAGATCGGCAGATTTCACCTGTAAGCTTCCTTCAAAAGCAAGTTCTGATTCTTTAACCATTCTGCCCGGAAAAACTTCAGCCAGTGTTACTGGAAGATTGTCAATCTGATCATGTGTATTACAAAAAATCAAATCAATAAAACCATCGTCATTATAATCAAAGTGATGAATGGTTCGGATTTTACCATCCCTGCTTATGTAGATATTGGCACCTGAAGCATCCAGCTTGCCATCGATAAAATCTTCGAATGAATCTTCAATAAAGGTTTGGGCTAAAACTAAAGGAATACATCCATAAAAAAGATAAAAACACATAAAAAGGGCAGATACTAATCTGTAAAACCTTTTAAAATATTTTTTCATAGGCATAAAATTATTTTAATTTGTTGAATGGAACCTGTATATGATTTTCGTTAAATAATTGTGAATCAATATAATGATTAATATGGAAACAATTATTTCTCTATATGTGATAAAGACACGGCATGCCGTGTCTCTACTCATTTACTCATTTACTCATTTACTCAAATACACATTTCCTCAATACACCTCTCCTTCCAGCAACCATTTCAGATTAAAGACAGCTACATTAATTTCGTCATATAATTTTTCCTCACCTCCTTCGTACAGGAGGTAAATTGTACCATCTTTGTCTGCTGCGAGGGAAGAATATGCACTGTGTCCCTGGTCTATCAGTCTTTTTACGGGCCATGTTGCAGTGCCATTAAAGGATGCCCAGACTGTCATCTGGTAACGCCAGCCCCCTTTCCAGTCGGGCATGCTATAAATCAATACGTCCCTGGCATCAGTGACTCCATCAGGAACTCTCACCAATCCGGCACACATTCCATAAGCGGGTTTACTGCCATATTTAAAATAGAAAGGTTCCCCTGTTTCGTACAGGTCATCTGAGGCATACCAGTCGACATACCTGGCACCACCGTCCAGGCTCCATGCTATTCTTCGCTTATGATCAATTGACATATGCGACCTGGAGTTATAGTAAACCCTGCCGTCAGATAATTCTGCCAGGGTTCCTTCACCTGTGCCTGTCATAATACCGTCACTCACATGCCAGGTTTTTCCTCTGTCGTCGCTATACATAGAAGTATTATAATTATACATCCAGTATTCCTGTGCATTGCTTCCTTCAGGAGGTTGAATACGTCCGGGAACTATCAGGCGACCTTTATGCTCTCCATATTTTAAAGTGATACCGCAAGACATTGCACTGATATCAATAGGAACAGTGCCCGGTTCCCCTCCATGTCCCATGGCATTCGGTTTAACAATTATAGTTTCCTTTTCCCATGTATTGCCATTATCCTTACTTCTAAACAGGCAAGGGTTATTAATTGAAGGTGATAAGATGATTATATCTCCCGTTACATCATCTTTTATTACATTACTACCATATACTCCTTTATCTGACATGTTCTCTTCCTGCGACCATGTTTTCCCCTTATCTTTACTTTTACGAAGTGATGAACATCCACGCCCGAATGCAAGGACAGTTCCATCCGGGGCAACAATAATGTGTGGTCCCCGTACCCTGGATTCTCCCTCTTTCATTTTAAATAATGTCTGCACCTGGTAATATGCAGGAACATTTGTCAGGTCACTTTTTTCTACCACATAATTAGCCTTCATTACATCTGTTTCCTGTATTTTAAACCTGGTGCTTACCACTGAATGTTTGTTCATGTTGTCTTTGTATTTTATATATGTAGTAGCGACAATAGTCCCATCAGGTAATATTTCCATGCCCGGGTAGCCACAATCATGAACTTTTTCTGCATAACTATGCAACAGTTTAATCCGGTATTCTCCTGGCCTGCTATTTTTAATATCATCATAAGTCCCAACCCATGCAACAAAATGTCCTTTAGTTGGGCTGTTCAGAGCTTTGTCGCGGAAAGCAATTACCAGTCTGCCATCATTTGTATAAACGCCCATATGTCTGTCACCTGTTAGTCCCCATGGAGTAGGTTCCGGCTCACTCCAGGTTTTACACTCATCTTTGCTGAACATCATAAGGCTTCGGCCTTTATGTGTATTCTCTCTCATTAAACAGCACAGTTCTTTCTGGGATGGGGATCTGAACACAAAAGGCTCACAGGGCATCTTCCCTTCCACATCAGCAATAACCTGTGGTTCGGACCATGTCATGCCCCCGTCTTCCGTTTTAGTTTGCAATACCTCCAGTAGTTCACCTTTGCGACGATGATAAAAGCCCATATAATTCCCGTCAGAAAGTCTCACAATGCTACTGAATGTCATAACACACTCAAATCCCAGGGGAGGTTGTTCTGTCCATGTTTTACCACCGTCTTCACTCATAATGGAAGGCATTTTCGGTTGTGCGGAAAATACCCATAACCTTATTTTCCCGGTTTTCATATCCATCATCCGGTATATACTTGGACAATTTACATGATTCCTAAAGTTTGGAGGTAACTCATTGTCCATTCTTTTCCAGGTTATTCCTCCATCACGGCTCACTGCCATGGGGCCGGCAGGCCCTCCATGACCGACACTCCATACGCAGAACATGGTTTTACCATCGGCCAGTAACAAAGTGGTGGGATGTCCCTGGTAAATGTCTTCAGTACCGGCAGCAATAATAACATGTCGATCTGTTTCCCCTGAAATATCAATAACCGGTAAATCCGGTGCATCTTGTGCCTGAGAAAAATAACCGTTTAGTAAAAATAAAAATAGTAAATACTTAAAAGGAACCCTTTTCATAATTAAAATTTTGTGTTTCATTTTTTTCATTTGTAAGAGGTTGATATTTAGGCTGTAAATTAATTTAATTAGAATTTTCTGTATTTTTAATTTAAAATCTCGAGTCTACTTCGAAAAATCATTTCCCCCTAAATCCCCCGAGGGGGACTTTTTGCAAGTTACTAATTTATAATGGTTCCCCTTCCATTGCTCTGCTATTCGCGTGCTGCTGAAGCTTCAGCGCTAGTATGATAAGAAGCAAGCTTCGTAAAGACAAGAAGGGGACTGGGGGGTAAAACCATTAAAAATCGTCAATTCGATTTTTTGGAGTGGGCTCAATCTTATCTCATGCACTGGAATTTTTTGAAAAACCAGGTCTGCCTGGCTTCCTTCATATAGAATTCCTATTGTATTTTCATCTATAGAGGTCAGACACGAATATCCCCTGCTTTTTAATTCATCAAGCAGCAACCAGTTTTTTTCCGGCCATGTCTGACCATCATCGAAACTCACTTTAATAGTCATATGATTTCTCCCGGTTTTGGAATTTGGATTTGAAAACATCAGGATGCTTTTTTTCTGTTCGTTTTCAGAATATTCATGCTTATGCAGGGATGCCATGCATGTGGGTTCGATCAGTGCCCCTTTTGATGTCGGGTGTTCGGCCCATGTATTTCCAAGATCAGAAGTAACTGCGACAGCTCTTCCATTGGTTTCTGTGGTATCCGACCTGTTATCATTGTGTCTCATGTTCAACATTAATGAGCCATCTGAAAGCTGTACTGCCATACATTCGGTGGTATTAAAGTATGCTGGATTACTTGTTTTCCAGGTTTCGCCTCTGTCTTTACTCCATGTTATGCATGAAAAACTGTTGCCATTTTCGTCTCTTCCTTGTGTTGGAAAAACCAGCGTTCCATCATCAAGTGTAATTCCGTGGCCTGGTGCAGGAGCCAGAAGCCACCACTCGCTTTTTTTACACATCCTGGTGAGATTAACCGGTGTCGACCAGGTTTGTCCGTCATCTGTGCTTTTTGTCACTAAAAACTGAGATGTTTCTTGAATACCAAAACCAGGCTGGGAACCTTTTCGTTTCCATTGATGTTCCCATGCATCTGATTTCCCGTTTAAATCCTTGATCCACCTGCCATTTTCATCCAGAACACCATGCATCCATAAACCTGCCACAAAGATTGTATTGCTGTTTTTATCCACCAGGATACAGGCATCACTGACACCATTAAATTTTTCAGGCAGGTCTCCATATTCATTCATGTCCAATACTATCCGCATAGGTTCCCAGGAATTACCTCCATCAATGCTTCTGCTCAGTCCTATATCAATATCTCCCTGCAGATCACGACTGGATTCTCTCCGAACATCATATATTGTGAGAAGTGTTCCTTTATTTGTAGTTGTCAGACCAGGTATCCGAAATGTATGCACTCCATCATCCATGTGCTGCCTGAGGGCAATCCCAAGACGAAGATCCTTTGATGAATCGGAAAGTTCTGGTTTGATAATACCACTGTTTGTCCTTATACTGCTGCAAAAAACACTTACTTTGTTTAACAGGTCTGCGTTATCATGGAGCTGAATCGATAACCAAAGATAGGTGGTATCGGAAAAATAATGATAATCTTTGAAAATAACCTCAGGTGACGGGAGCTGATCCTTCCCAAACTGAAATCGGGTTGATAACTCTTTATCACCTGAAAAGTACAACCTTAGCGATTGTATATCATTTAAACCTGTTGTACACTCAAGGTTGAATTTTACTTCTCCGACCTTAACATTCTCGTATAATCCGTATGAGATTAATTCCATTTGCAGCACAGGATTATTTTCTTTGTTTACTAAAATAGGTATCTGGTACTGATAAGTATTTAATTCGATATCATCTTTAATTAATCTGCAGGAATATAATCCGCTCAACAGAAGAAGCAAAATAAAACAATAAATTACTGTTTTCATTTGTATCAATAGTTCGTAAGATTACAATAAAACGCAATGGCGCAAAGGCGCAAAATACTGAATCATTTATTCAAACTGCACAAGCTGTTTATTCAATTAAATAACTATACAAATCCCCTCTTTCCAGGTAAAACCTTAAACTCAAAGGCTTTCCCGAAGGTAATATTTCTGATTCATTCCACTGTACCTGTTGTTTAATTTTATTCGTTGTAATTACTTTACAGGAATCTTTATCATATCCTTTTTTTACTTTACCGTGCTTATCGAGTAACTCAACTTTAAGTCCGCCTATTGCTACATCTGTATTGACAAATAATTTATCTCCTTCAGGTATAAAAGGCAAAGTTTCTATTATTCCTTCAGAATCAGATGAATTTAAAGATACCATACCATCGAGTCTCCATGCTGCACGGGCAATTGACAATATCTTTTCAGGTAAGTAACCTCCGTGAGTAGTTGTCATAGCTGTATAATACATCCACATTTCATCTCCAACGATCACGGGTGAATTGCAAACACCGAGGATACTTCCTGCATCATAAGGATAAGGGCCTAAAGGTATAACAGGGGAACGGTCGGAACAACGATCCCATTTTCTTCCGTCCCTGCTGTGAACAAGCTGTACATCAATCGGACCTTCCGAATTACTCTGAAACGGTCCTTTTTTTACCAGAGGTTCCCCGGTACGCCTGAAATGGGTTACCAGTCCCAGCCACTGGCTTCCGTAAGGAAAGGCCGACATGTTATAAAATTCGGAATGAGTGCCTCTTTCCAGTAATCTTGCCTGCTCATGATCAGTTTCATCTGTAACCATAACCGGTTCCGGTTCTGACCAGTTCTCCATATCTTTGCTAACGGAAAGGAAAACCTGTCGGCCTTTCACTCTCGGATCACTTCCGATCTTATGAAATGCAAGATATTCGCCGGTTTTGAGATCCTGTGAAAGGGTAATGGTATCGCTGCTGAACAGTGCAGGTTTCGGGTACTTTGTCCAACGCAGCCCGTCAGCAGAATAGGCAGCCCAATATGCACTGCTTCCTGTGTAAACTTCTGCTGATTTAAATTTCTTTTTAAGTTCATTCATCTCCGTTTCGCTGATACCTCCCTTAACTGATCCGATAGCTTTGTATCTTTTAGCAGGGTCAGGGTCCCATTCATCACGGATAAAACTCGGACTATGAAATTCGAAAAGTTGTATCATATTATTCTCACCCAGTTGTCCAATTACAGGACGATTCCAGTTGATCCCATCATCTGAGGTTGCATAATAAACTGATTTATAACGACTGTACCACATTCTGAAAGTTCCGGTACCGGGATCTCTCAATACTGTACCATAAATATAGATCCTGCGATCCTTTTTACCGGAATATTCCTCCCCTAGTTCCCATGGCATATCTGCCTCGAGAACAGGATGTTCCAGCTTTGTGGCAGGATGCACCTTACGCTTTATGTCCTGTATCTTTGCAATCAGCAGATCATCTGCGAATAATTGTTTTTCGCTTTTTTTCAAAAGAGGAAATTGTGAGGAACGGTCACCATGATCACATCCGGATGACAGAAGAGAAAAAGGCAAAGTTGGTGTTAGTGAGCATCCTAAAGCTATACCGGTGGTTGATGACAGGAATTTTCTACGTGTAAAATTCATATTAATACTATTTGTCTGACAAATAAAAGTAATTATAAATTTTCTATATAACCAATTTTTATATTAATTTTTTTCGGAATGAATTGAAAAAATAAAATTATTATCAGGTAAGTTATTATTTCTCAGAAGTTTTTTATGATCATTGCCCGGAGCAGGGAAGATTCATTGATCTCCTCCTTTTTTTGTCTCAATAATAACCACGCCATTTGCGCCACGTGATCCATATACTGACGCACTCGCATCTTTGAGAATGCTTATATTTTTTACCTGGTCCGGGGTAATTGATTGCAGTATGCTGCTGCCCACCGGCACTCCGTCAACAACAATTAATGCAGCACTGCTTAGCATCAATGAATTTGTTCCTCTAATAATAATTTCATTACCAACCACTTGTACACCTGCAAAACGACCCTGTATCATTTCATAAATGTCTTTATACTGATGTGAAATATTGATATCTTCCTCACGCATACTTTCCACTGCATTTATTTTATCCCTTTCACTAATATGACCATAACCAATAGCATGTTCCAGATTTTTTTCACCGGGTTTGATTTTCAGATTAACTGCAGCGAATCTTATTTTATCATTAAGATTAACTTTTTGAGTATAAAAACCTGATGCTCCTATTTTTAACTGGTCTTTGCTATTACATGTAACAGAAAAGCCACCCAGGGTGTCAGTAAGTACAGTCTCTTTTGTGCTCTGTACTTTAATTTCAGCATTTATTAATGGGATACTGTCGAATGTAGTCACCATTCCCCTTACCGTGCGTAATTGTGCCTGCAATGATAATGAAAAACAGAAGGATGTTATTAACCATGCTCCTGTTAAAAATGTTGTTTTCATGGCTTATATTATATAATTATTTTTCCCGATTCCCTTTTATCTCCCTGAATAAAAGACAAATAACAGAGCTATTCACCCTATATTAAAGTACCAGGGGACTGTCTCATAAATGTTTTTTTACCACAAAGGACTCAAAGTATGCACGAAGGACACAAAGTATATATTCATGATATACAATACTTTGCGTACTTTGCGTTGTCCTTTGTGTGCTTTGTGGTTAAACATATTTTGACTTATGAGACAGCCCCGTGCGTCTGTACATTCTATATTCAAGGCTTAGGGGTTAGTTACAGGAGAAATTCAGGATAATGATCAGTAAACCGCCGGTGTGATGACAATCTTACGGAACTCAACGGGGCCATGATCGCCTTGCAGCATGATTGGTCCCGGTTCTCCCTCGTTGCTGTTCAGTGAACCGCCTGTTATGCCTGGTATAGGACGGTTGGAGATCACTTCAATACCGTTATGTACTATGGTAACATGCCGGCCGACAAGTGTGATCTCAAAAGTCTGCCATTCACCTGCTCTTTTAGCTGCATTGACAGCAGGTTCTATGAATCCGTAAATACCGCCAATCATAAGGTTGTTGACATCCATTCCGTAACCGTCTTCAATCTGAACTTCATAACGACCGCGAAGATAAACTCCGCTGTTACTGTTTTCCGGGTATCTGAATTCAATGCTGAGTTTAAAATCATCAAATTTCTCTTTGGTAACCAGGTTGCCACCTTTACTTTCATTTACCATGACACCGTCAATCATACTGAATTTATTATTTGCCGGAATTATCCAACGTGACATATTGTTATCGAGCAGGTTTTTGGGATTTCCCCAAACAGGTGGTTTTTCTCTTGTGAGATCCGGCGCCCGGACACCGGTCCATTGAAGCTTTTTGCCATCAAGGACTTTGTATCCTGTGAGCTTATCATCCTTGAGTGTAAACTCGAAATAGATATCATCAACATCCATCCATTGCGGGGGAATGGTAAAGTGATATTTCTGATCCTCAGTGGAATAGAGAATCTCTGATATAGGGCGGGCGCTTCCTTCGTATCCCACGTAATAACCGGTCAGAGTAGATAACCCGGATTTTTTCACTTCAAGCCATCCGGGAAACTCCTCCTCATGCATCAGTCCATGCCGGAAAAGTTCAGGATTCTCTTTTCCTTTGTCTTTGATATATATGGTAAGATCCCATCTGCCAATTACTTCCTGACCGGTTGGGGAGGATTGTGCCGGCAGGGAAACATGAATGCTCAATGATAAAGCAGCAATTAAGAGGGTGTTTTTAAATGGTTTCATTATGATCAGGTTTATTAATAATCAATATATTGCGCCTTTGCGCCCTTGCGTTTTATTTTAATTTAACGAACTGTAAGCGTAATGTACAGGTAAAAAATTATCAAAGCGAATTTACACAAAAAGGATCAATACCAGGTATAATTGAGTAATAATAATCCTCATGAAGTTTTGTTTTGTGTTCACTTTTGTGTTTTGTATTCCCTATTCAACGCCCATCTTTCGCTTCAGCTTCAGATGACTGGTGGCAGAGCCAGGTTTTACAAATGGGTAATTATTACCAGAAGTCAGATCACCTTCACTAAAGTTATGGTGACTAAGACCTGTCCGGCGTTTTTCAACCGGATTACAACAAGGGATTATTTCATTTTTGTGATTTTTTTCCGGGAAAGATCAGTAGTGGGGGATATTATTTGTAATTTTATTTAAAAAATAACTTTCCAACCAAAACATATAAGATGAAAACAATTAAAATTCTTCACTGGGCACCAAGGATCATCTGTATCCTGGCGATTGTATTTATTAGCTTATTTGCATTGGATTCCTTTGGTCCTGATTTGACCATCTGGCAGCAAATAGTAGCATTTCTGATTCATCTCATTCCATCCTTTGTTTTGACAGCCTTGCTGATCGTGGCCTGGAAATGGGAATTTACCGGCGGTATAATCTTTACCTTAATTGGTCTTGGATTTAGCCCGCTTATTTTTTTGCATAATTATAAAATGAACCATTCTGTATGGATGAGTATCAGCATAGTTGTGATTATTAATATTCCATTTGTTATTGCTGGTATTCTATTCATTTTAAGCTATTTCAAAAAGAGAAACTAAAATCCGGAATGAAAATAAAAACATTTTAAATCATTGAAAATTAAGGAGGAATAAATAATGAAGAAAATATGTGCAATTTTAGTATCCGTTCTATTAACGACTAGTGTGGGTGCTCAATCATCTGAAAAAATGAGCTATCAGGCAGTAATTCGTAACACTAGCGATGCTCTGGTATCAAGTACCCAGGTTGGAATGCAGATAAGCATTTTGCAAGGCTCTGCAAGTGGAACAGCGGTTTATGTGGAAACACAAAGCCCCACAACCAATGCAAATGGTTTGGTAAGTATTGAAATAGGTGATGGAGCAGTGGTAACCGGGGATATTGCTTCTATTGACTGGGCAAACGGACCGTACTTCATAAAAATCGAAACCGACCCTTCAGGCGGAACAAGTTATACTATTACTGGTACAAGCCAATTGTTGAGTGTGCCGTATGCCCTTCATGCCAAAACTGCAAAAACTATTACCGGGACAATAACTGAAACAGACCCAAATGTACCTGTCGGCACCCAAACCGGTCAGATGCAATATTGGAATGGAACAGCATGGGTAACCGTTGCCGCCGGAAATGACGGACAGGTTTTGACATTCAGAAACGGAGAACCTGTTTGGTCAAGTATTGTTAAAGCATTTTTATTGGATACTATTGATGTATATAATCCCACCACCGGCAAAATTTGGATGGATCGCAACCTTGGTGCATCGCGGGTAGCCATCTCAAGTACCGATGCCGCTGCTTATGGAGACCTGTACCAGTGGGGCAGGGCTGCCGACGGACACGAAAGCAGGACATCTGGCACCACATCTGTACCAGATAGCAGCGACACACCGGAGCATGATAACTTCATAACTACTGAAAGTAGCCCTTTCGATTGGCGAGACCCGCAAAACGATAAACTGTGGCAGGGCGTAAGTGGCATCAACAACCCATGTCCAAACGGTTACCGCCTGCCTACTGCAGCAGAGTGGGAAGCAGAACGCCAAAGCTGGAGCAGCAACAATGCAGCAGGTGCTTTTGCCTCACCACTTAAATTGCCCGTTGCAGGCTATCGCAACGGCTTCGATGGTTCGCTCGACGTAGATGGTTATGGCATCTATTGGTCAAGTACAGTGGATGGAACCTACTCACGGAACATTTACATCTACAGCGGCAGTTCCAGCGTGCTCAGTGACGGCCGGGCATTCGGCTACTCAGTTCGTTGCATTAAGGATTTGACATATTGATTAATTTAATCGTTTGACACTTTATCCTGCCATTGCTTGAGTAACTGAGAAGGCAAATCAATGATAGAATTGAACCAATCCGTATCGAAAGAGAAAATGATAAGGGAGATTTCCTGAAAGAAATTAAAAAAACCGAATTGAAATAGTATAGAAGCAACCTATACTCGTTAAATAAAGATTCACTAAGCATTAGTCCCACATAAAACCTTGTTGACCTAAATCCCACCCCATACCACTGAATCAAAAAACTTTATCCATAATCCTGAATCTTGAATCTTGAATTTTGAATCTGGAATCTTGAATTTGGAATCTTGAATTTTTTATTTTTGCAATTCAAAAATTGTTAATTACATTTCCCTACTTTTTATTAACAGAAAATTACTGATATGACCGGAAAAATTCTCCTCATCCTTTTTTATAGCCTGTTCCCGGTACTGGTTATCTACCTGGGGAAAAGATACGGTATAATTCGAAAAATCGGTTCTATTGTAATATGTTATTCTGCAGGACTGATCCTGGGAAATATAAATATATTGCCTGATGATGCAGGTAAAATCCAGGATATATTTACAACTGTCACCATTCCATTGGCACTTCCCCTGATTTTGTTTTCTGAAAATATTGCCAGATGGGTCAAAATGGCAAGGATAACTTTCTTATCCCTGGTTTTAGGCCTTGTGTCAATGCTGATTATGATAGTTGCCGGTTATCAGATTTTTAAGGATCAGCTGACTGAAGGGTGGAAAATTGCTGGTATGCTTACGGGAGTATATTCAGGAGGGACGCCTAACCTGGCAGCCATAAGCACCATGCTTAAAGTTGACAATGAAACCTATATTCTCACCCATACCAGCGATCTTATTATTGGCGCTTTTGTACTACTTTGTCTCCTTACTTTTGCCCAGCGTTTTTTCCTTCTTTTCCTGAAACCTTATAAATGTAATGAGAATGAGGATCAGAAAAATCATACTTCTGAAGAGGTTGAGGAATTTGAATCATATGAAGGGATTTTTAAGTGGAAAATACTGAAACCTCTGTTGACAGCTTTCGGATTGTCAGTTTTGATATTTGCCGCCGGAGGTGGACTATCAATGCTGTTCCCGGAAAATTTCCAGACAGTTGTTGCCATCCTTACCATAACCACTCTTGGAATATTAGCTTCATTAGTACCCAGGATCAATAATATCAAAAAAACCTTTCAGTCAGGTATGTATTTTATCCTGGTTTTTAGTCTTGTGGTTGCCTCCATGGCCGACCTGGGAAAGATGTTCTCAGAAGGACAGTCTGCATTCCTTGTATCCATCTTTCTTTATATACTACTTGCTGTAGTTGGTTCACTCCTCTTACATGCCATCCTGTCATATATTTTTAAAGTTGATGCAGATAACTTTATAATCACTTCAGTTGCCCTGTCTATGTCACCTCCCTTTGTTCCGGTTGTTGCAGCTGCAATGAAAAACAAGTCAATTGTAATTTCCGGTCTGATTATCGGTATTTTAGGTTATGCCATGGGTAATTACCTGGGAGTGCTCATAGCTTACATGTTAAAATGAAAATCCTTGTTATTAATATAAAACAACTGGTACAGGCCGAAAGGGAAGCATTGAGATACAGATCAGGCAGTGATATGGCATTGATAAATGCTGTTCCGGATGCCTATCTATTTTCTGATGAAGGAATTATTGCCGGGTTTGGGGAAATGAAGAATATACCTGGCCGTTATTTTTCAGAAGCCGATGAGGTTGTGGATGCTTCCGGCCGAATGGTTCTGCCCTCCTTTTGTGACCCTCACACACACCTTGTGTATGCAGGCAGCAGGGAGGCTGAGTTTGTGATGAAGATAAAAGGAATGAGTTATGAGGATATAGCACGGAAAGGAGGAGGTATACTTAATTCCTCCGGACTCCTGCATGAAACTTCTGAAGAGGAATTATACGATCAGACTGTTCCGCGGGTACAGGAGATCATGAATATGGGCACCGGTGCTGTTGAAATCAAGAGCGGATATGGATTGAATACTGACGACGAATTGAAAATGCTGAGAGTTATCAGAAGGATAAGAAATGATTTTCCTTTACTTGTAAGATCAACATTTCTCGGCGCTCACGCAATACCCGAATTATACCGGAACCAAAGAGAAAAATATATTGACCTTCTGATAAATGAAATGGTTCCCTTGATTGCTGATGAAAAACTGGCCGATTACATCGACGTGTTTTGCGACAGGGGATTTTTTACTACGGAAGAGACAGACCGGATACTGGCAGCCGGAGTCAGATACGGTTTAAAACCTAAAATTCATGCCAATGAATTAGGATTCACAGGAGGGGTGAGCGTTGGCGTTAAACATGATGCATTGTCAGTAGATCATCTTGAATTTACAGGAGAGGATGAAATCAGGATATTAAAAAACAGTGCGACTATGCCGACTTTATTACCGGGCACCTCTTTTTTCCTGGGAATTGATTACGCCCCTGCCCGTAAAATGATAGATGCCGGACTTGCAGTTGCTCTTGCATCCGACTATAATCCCGGATCTTCTCCTTCCGGGAACATGAAATTCATTCTTTCATTAGCGTGCTTAAAGATGAGGATGTTACCTGCTGAAGCTATTAATGCAGCTACAATAAATGCGGCTTATGCAATGGGGGTGGAGAAGGAGGCAGGAACCATAACTGTGGGAAAACAAGCCAGTTTTTTTATTACAAAAAAGATACCTTCTATTGATTATATTCCTTATTCTTTTGGGTCAGACCTTGTCTGGCAGGTATTTTTAAGGGGAGAAAGAGTTTTATAAAAGGAAACGCAAAGACGCAAAGGCGCAATTAAACGTTAAGTAATAATTATTATACTTCGTTATTTTGCGCCTTTGCGTCTTTGCGTTTCCTTTTTATAATATTTAAGAAAGATGGAGTCAGAATATAAAAAATATACTTTTATAAAATTATACTACTAAAAAATAGGGGGTATAAATAAAAAAAACATAAAAAATATTTTTTACCCCCTCAAATATATATACCTTTGTGTCGAAAAACTCTAAATTAATTTAAATCGTTACAAAGATGAAAGCAAAAATTACAAAGTATTATGTGTTAATCCTCCTGGGATTGATGTTCCTCCCGGGGGGATTATCCGCTTCTGACGGGAATGGGGTGGATTCAGGAGTGACAGCCTGGATGCTCACTTCCACTGCCCTTGTCCTCTTGATGATACCGGGACTGGCAATGTTTTACGGCGGACTGGTCCGGTCAAAAAACGTGCTTGGAACTATCATGCATAGTTTTGCTGCTATGGGTATTATGTCGGTTATATGGGTTGCAGTTGGATACAGCATGAGTTTTGGAAAAAATGTGCTGGGTGGTTGGTTTGGATGGAATAATGATTTTATTTTTCTGAAGGGATTGGATGATAGTGTTTTGGATGCAGGGATCCCTGAGTACGTATTTTCCATGTTCCAGGGAAAATTTGCTATTATCACACCTGCGTTGATAGCCGGAGCTTTTGCTGAAAGGGTTTCTTTTAAAGCGTATTGTGTTTTTATAGCTCTTTGGGGAATAATAGTTTATAATCCTCTTTGCCATTGGGTATGGGCAGAGGATGGATTTCTGTTTAACCTGGGTGCCAGGGGGGCTATTGATTTTGCCGGAGGAACAGTGGTGCACATATCTGCCGGAGTAAGTGGACTGGTAACCGCATTGTATATAGGAGCCAGGAGAGGATTCCCTTATCAGATAGTCCGCCCGAATAACCTGGTAATTACCATGCTCGGAGCCGGATTACTATGGGTGGGCTGGTTTGGTTTTAACGCAGGCAGCAGTATTTCAAGCGGACTGAGTACAGCACAGGCCCTGACAGCTACACAGGTCGCTGCCGCTTCAGGTGCATTGATGTGGATGATCATTGAAGGACTACATCATGGAAAAGCCACTGCTCTTGGATTTGCCAGCGGAATACTGGCAGGACTGGTGGCTGTGACTCCTGCTGCAGGAGTAGTACAACCATATGGCGCATTGATACTGGGAGCCCTGGCATCAATACTCTGTTATCTGGGGATTAGTATGAAAAACAAACTGGGATATGATGATAGCCTTGATGCATTTGGTGTTCATGGTATTGGAGGTATCGTCGGTGCTTTATTTCTTACCTTCTTCATCAGACCTTCCTGGATGAAATCAGCTGTTGAATCTTACGGTTCCGATTGGACAATATGGAACCAGTTTGGAGTACAGGCTCTTGCTGTTGGTATTGCCATTGTGTATGCCGCGGCACTTACGTTTATAATTGTTTTTGCCATTGATAAAATTATACCTTTCAGATCCAAAGAAACGGAGGAAATGTCAGGACTGGACAGAACGTACCACGGGGAGAGGGGATATGGTATGTTGAATCCGAATTAAGGGGGGCAGGTTATTGGGTTATTTCCACCTTCGCTGACCGCGTTCGCATAAAGCTTTAGCGGTTGCGAAAGCTCCGGCGGATAAAAGGTTATTGGGTTATTGGGTTATTGAGTTATTGGGTTATTGGAGTAGGTGGTTGAATAAAATGATCCAGAGAAAAGTAATTTATCAATTATAGTGAGAGTTTAGATTTGATAAAGGAAGGTCAATTACAGAAATAAATGATATAACTAATTGAATTTATAAATATATTTTATATGAAACTTATTATTGCTATTATACGCGAAGCTCAGCTCGATCAGGTCAGGGAAGCACTTATTGATGCTGAGATTACCAGAATTACTGTAAGCCGTGTTTCAGGACACGGGCAACAGGTACTTGAAGAAATGCACAGGGGACAAAAGGTTGTCCCGAATCTTATTCCCAAGATCAAACTGGAGATCGCAGTAAATGACCGTTTTGCTGACATTACTGTGAATGCCATCATTAATGCCTCCAGAACAGGGAATACAGGAGAAGTAGGAGATGGTAAAATTTTTATTCTGCCTCTTGAAGAGTGTATCAGGATCAGAACGGGGGAGAGAGGGGGGAAGGCGATATAATTTATTTTTTTAACCCTGACAGGGTTTCAAACCCCCAAACCCTGACAGGGTTCCAAACCCTGTCAGGGTTAAATAAATTAATTATCTTTGTATAGAAGATATCAAACATCTTTTATACATCTCACCATGAGAATTCTTGAATGTATTCCGAACTTTTCAGAAGGCCGTGATCTGACTCTGATCAGATCTATAACAGATATAATTGAATCAGTTGATTTTGTCAGGTTGTTGCACGTTGATCCTGGTAAAGATACCAATCGTACAGTGGTCACTTTTGCCGGGGATCCGGATGCTGTGGTTGAAGCAGCTTTCAGGGCTGTTAAAAAGGCATCCGAATTGATAGATATGTCGAAGCACAAAGGTGCTCATCCACGGTTTGGTGCCACAGACGTACTTCCTCTGGTGCCGGTAGAAGACATTTCCATGGAGGAAACTGTTGAATATGCAAGGAAACTGGGAAAAAGGATCGGAGAGGAACTGGGAATCCCAGTGTATTGTTATGAAAATGCAGCTTTTACTGAAAAAAGGAAAAACCTGGCTTTTATAAGAAGCGGTGAATATGAGGGTTTAAAGAAAAAGTTAGCAAATCCGGATTGGAAACCTGATTTTGGCCCTGCTGTTTTCAATAAAAAGTCAGGTGCTGTTGCGGTTGGTGCGAGAGATTTCCTGGTTGCCTTTAATATCAATCTGAATACCACCAGTGTCCGACGTGCAAATGCCATCGCTTTTGATCTCAGGGAAAAAGGAAGAATAAAAAGGGAAGGAGATAAGCTCACTGGAAATATTATAAGGGATGATAAAGGGGATCCGGTCTATATTCCAGGGTCACTGAAATCTGTCAAAGCAATTGGTTGGTTTCTTGACGAATACGGCATTGCGCAAATATCAATGAATCTTACCAATATTTCCATTACCCCTGTTCATATTGCGTTTGACGAAGCCTGCCGGAGAGCGGAAGCCAGGGGAATAAGAGTTACAGGTTCAGAACTGGCAGGGATGATCCCTTTAAAAGCATTATTGGAAGCAGGTAAATACTTTTTAAAAAAACAGAAAAGATCAACGGGAATATCCGATAAAGAAATCCTCAAAATAGCTATAAAATCATTAGGACTTAATGATCTTTATCCTTTCAGACCAGAAGAGAAAATACTTGAATACAGGTTACGAGACCTTTCAGGTACAAATAAAAAATTGACCTCTCTTTCTTTAAGGGATTTTGTGGATGAAACTGCCTCGGAATCTCCTGCACCTGGCGGCGGAACTATAAGTGCATGTATGGGATCTTTTGGAGCTGCCCTTGCTGCGATGGTAGCTAATCTTTCTGCTCATAAAAGAGGGTGGGATGATCGCTGGGAGGAATTTAGCGAATGGGCAGAGAAAGCAAAAGAGATACAGAATGAACTTCTATTTCTTGCAGAAGAAGATACCCTGGCGTTTAAAAAGTTGATGGAAGCATATAGTTTGCCAAAATCAACAGAAGCAGAAACAATTGCAAGAGACCAGGCTATCTGTAAAGCTACCATTTATTGCATTGATATCCCTTTTAGAGTCATGAAAACCGCTTTTAGTGGATTTGACATCATTGATGAAATGGTGGAAAAAGGTAACCCGGGAAGTTTATCGGATGCCGCGGTCGGAGCGCTTGCTTTAAGATCATCAGTTCTGGGCGCATGGCTTAACATATCCATCAATATCTCCAATCTTCGGGATAAAAAAGAAGTTGAAGAAATTCAGAAAGAAGGAGAAGATATCGTCCAAAAAGCCATGGAACGCGAAAATGCAATACTTATGAAACTTAAAATGGAAAAAGGTATTGGATGAATTGGTACCCGGAGGTTATGTTGTAGATTATTGTTGTTATTAAAATTTAGTAAATACTGATGATAGTTATGGAGTGACGGGTGACGGGTGAGGGATCACGGGATCACGGGATCAAGGGGATATCCACCTTCGCTTCGCTACGGAGGATAAAAAGTATGTTAGCCTGAAAAAGGATTATAATTTTTGGTTAATTGTACATTAATTATTTTTTCCTAAATCAACTTTATATTTTCCGCCTCAATAAACCGAATTGATTTAAAGAGCTGATTTCTGTCCGGTGGATTATCATTTCGTCATTTTTCCAGGGGTTGATACCCTTGGCTATTCTAATTCAACCCCGGGGTTCGGAAAACCGTTGTGATCCTCCGATCCCTTTGATCCCTTTGATCCCGTGATCCTCCGATCCCTTTGATCCCTTTGATCCCGTGATCCCGTGATCCCGTGATCCCGTGATCCCGTGATCCCTTGTCACCCGTCACCTAAATACAATTTAATTGCTACATTAATTCAAAGCAGAGCTAATCCTGACTTAGAACAAAATTACCCGATCTTGTGTACTCCATTTCCTACACCGGCAACATAGAAATCAGCCTTTAACCTTGTAATTTTATAATAATTTTCTCCTACTTTTGAAGTGAATACATCAATAACATTTTCATTTACCAGGCTGACAGTACATCCGCCAAAACCAGCACCTGTCATTCTTGACCCGAGTACCCCCTGGATCTTCCTTGCCTCGTCCACCAGGGTATCCAGTTCCAGGCCTGTAACCTCGTAATCATCACGAAGTGAATCATGTGACTCATTCATCAGTCTTCCAAATGTTTTCAGATCATTGGCTTTAAGTGCTTTCACAGCATCAAGAGCTCTTTGATTCTCGGAAATAACGTGCCTTGCCCTTCTCAATATTGTTTCATCTCCGATAATATCCATTATTTTAATGAATGATGGAAAATTTAGCTGACTAAGATTCTCAATTTTCCCGGCTTTGCTTAATCTTTCAACAGCAGTGTCGCATTCGCCCCTTCGTTCATTATACTTTGAGTCAGCAAGACCTCTTCTTTTATTAGTATTGGAAATAATTAATTTATGTCCTTTCATGACAAGGGGAACCAGTTCATAATCAAGTGTGGCGCAATTCAGAAAAATAGCTTTGCTTTCTGCCCCGAAGGTCACGGCAAACTGGTCCATTATTCCACAGTTTACACCTACAAATTGATTTTCAGCTTTTTGTGAAAGTTTTACTAATGTCAGTTTATCAAATCCAAGGTTAAAAATGGTATTCAATGCATAAGCAGTTACTACTTCTATTGAAGCAGAAGAAGAAAGTCCTGCTCCGTTAGGGATATCTCCGGAGTATAAAAAGTCACATCCCCCGATAGATTTATTATTCCTGTAAAACTGGTCAATTACTCCTAAAGGATAGTTATACCATGCATCACCCTCTTTTGAAAAAGGTTTAGTAAGATATACTTCTCCGCGTTGAGTAAAATTTGTGGAGGCAAAATGTAAGTTGTTGGTTTCGTTCCTTCGTATTAAAAGATATGTTCCGAAATCAAGTGCACATGGGAATACATATCCCCCGTTATAATCAGTATGTTCCCCAATAAGGTTGACGCGTCCCGGTGCAAAATAACACTCTGTTTTGTCTTTTGCAGTTTCACCGTAAATGTTGGCAAACTCTTTTTGTAATGTATCAATATTCATTGTTCTGGTTTATTTGAGCATGTTGGTGAATGAATTCAATATAAATCATATCTAAATGGCCGTAAAAATAATAATTAATGTGAGTAAGATGTAAAAATTTAATGTGAAACTAATCTTACTATAGGAGAATATGAATTTTTTTAATTTTCCGGAGGTTGTCTCATTAATGTTTTTTTACCACAAAGCACACAAAGGATAACACAAAGCGCACAAAGTATTATTAGTCATTAATATAAACTTCGCGTACTTTGTGTGTACTTTGTGTCCTTTGTGGTTAAACTAAGCAGAAATCCTGAATTTCATAATATTTTTATAGTACCTGGATATTTTCAAATATATTTCTCCCTGCAAGAATTTTTAATGAAAAGTATTACATTTGTTTACAAAACATCTCTGTTTTTGTTTAATAAATGCCTAAAGAATATTATCCCCGGCTACATTATATAATTCATGGAACTGAATAATTATTGGAAAGGCATACAGGAAGGGGATGAAAAATCCCTTGAAGAACTTTTCAGGAAAGTAAACTCCTTATTGTGCTGTTATGCGGCATTCATTGTGGAAGATGATTCGGTGGCACAGGAAATCGTCCAGGATGTTTTTATTAAGATCTGGCAGGACAGAAACAGGATAATTGTGAGGGATTCACTGAAATCATATTTGTACAAATCTGTCAAAAACAAAGCTATTAATGTATTAGCAAGCAATAAAACCAAAAAAGCAACGGTTAATAAACTGCTTTCAGGTGAATCATGGGAAATAATACAGGAAAATTTTGAATTCGATGATTTTATTATTGAGAAAATAGAAGCAGGTGAAATTTATGAGAAAATTATGGCTTTGGTAAATGATCTTCCCGAACAATGCCGTAAGATATTTCTTTTAAGCAGGGTTGAAAATCTGTCTAACAAGGAAATTGCCATTCAGCTAAAGATTTCTGAACATACAGTAAAAGCTCACCTTTATAAAGCGTTGGAGAGTTTGAAAAAAATATTTGATTGAAAGCTTAAAAAAATCATTTTCAACTAATCCAAATTTTAAAAAATCTTGTCACATATTTAAGAAAGAATTTTTATGACGAATCGAACTGAAATCAGCGAACGAGTTAAACTCTTGATTATTGATTACTTACAGGGAACAGCTGCTAATGATGATGTTCAGAGTATTAAGCGCTGGATTAATGAAAACAGGGAAAACAGGGAACTGTTTTATAAAATTAAAGCTTCATGGGAGCTATCTGAAGGCATTTCAAATAAAAGCCGGTTTGATAATGAAACTTTATGGAATCAGCTGCAGTTGAAACTAAATAAGGAAGTTTATCAGGATAAACATCCTGAAAAAATGTTTTCAGATACCGGGAGAATATTACGCATTGCCGCATCCTGGCTGTTATTGTTTATTGCAGGATCAGCTGTAACGTACCTGATAACTAAAAAGGATACAGAATTACCAACTTCAAAAACAGCTATTCTTTCACCTCTTGGTTCTAAAAGCCAGGTGATTTTACCTGATGGAACCAGTGTGTGGCTGAATGCAGGAAGTAAGCTGGAATATAATGCTGATTTTAACACTACATATCGTGAAGTACATCTTACAGGGGAGGGATTTTTTGACGTAACTACCAATCCTGGAAAGCCATTTGTGGTGATGGCAGGCAATATCGCCATAAAGGCAATAGGGACGTCCTTTAATGTGAAAGCATATCCTGAAGAGAAAAAAGTAATAACTACACTGGTGAAAGGGAAAGTATCAATAGAGGGAAAGGATGAACAAATGAAACCTTTTACAATTACTTTGCAGCCCAAACAGAATGTTACATATTTTACCGACAGCAGGTTAATTGCAAGCATTCAGGATGAGATCACCGGGAGCAAAAATATAAGAAAAGATTTTAAAACAGCAGCTCCGCAGATCCTTCCAAGCATTCCTGTTATAAAAGACCAGGAAGTTAAGACAGAACTTTTTACATCATGGAAAGATTCACGTTGGATTATTGAAGGGGAAAAACTCGGAAACCTTTCAGTTATGCTGGAAAGAAGATTTAATGTTGTTATATACATTGATTCTGAAGAACTGAAAAATTACAGATTCTCAGGTACCATTGAAAACGAGACACTCGAACAGGTGTTTCAGATTTTGCGTTTAACATTACCAATAAATTACATGATTGATACAGGTAAGGTATCTGTTAAAATAGATAAAAAACTAAAGGAAAAATACAGGTCTGCCTATAAAAATTGAAGTTTACATAAAAATTGTTAATTACAAATTGTCTAACTAAAAAATATGCTTATGAACAAACCCTTCTATTAAAAAAGAACCGGGTTGATTACAACCCGGTCCCAATCATTTAAAGATATTCTTCGGCAAAAGAATATCCAAAAACAATTAATTAACCAAAAGTTATACAAAACTATGAAAAATTATTGTAAAAGGATTGTATTGTTATTCATTAAAAACAACCTAAAATCCGTTCTTATCATGAAATTTCTCTTACTACTAACGGTTCTGACAACAATTAATGTTTCCGCCAGCCTTTACTCACAGGAGGCCAGGTTAAACCTGTCTGTTGAAGGTAAAACACTGAAAGAAACCCTGAGGATCATAGAAGGACAAAGTAACTTTCGTTTCTTCTACAGCGATGATTTTCAGGATTTAAACAAAGTAGTAACGATTATGGCACGAAACCAGAAGATTGATGAGATCATGTCATCAATTTTATCTCTCAGTACAGTTACATACAAGATTCTGGAAAATAATGTGATTGTGCTTACTCCTGTTTCAAATCCATTACTAAATCAACCTTATATAATAACAGGGCGCATTACAGATGCTTCAACAGGTGAACCGATACCCGGAGCCAACATTGTAATTGAAGGGACCACACGTGGTACCATAACTGATTTAAACGGAAGTTATAGTATAGAGGTGCCTTCCCAGGATGCTGTATTAGTGTTTTCGTTTATCGGGTACCTGACCCAGAAGGTTGGCCTTGAAGGTCGTACGAGCATTGATATCAATCTGGCACCTGATGTTCTGAAGCTGGAAGAAGTAGTGGTGACAGCACTGGGTCTGGAAAAAAGTAAACGTACACTGACATATTCAACCCAGCAACTGGATATGGATGCAATTACCACCATTAAGGAGGTGAACCTCGGAAATGCACTTGCAGGTAAGGTTGCCGGTGTTTCTATCACTACTTCCTCAGGTGCAGGCGGTGTGGCAGGTGATCCAAGGATTATTATCCGTGGCGACCGCTCCATTAATGGTAATAACGAACCGTTGATAGTAGTTGATGGTATTCCTTTAAGCAGTTCAGGTTCAGGATTATCAGGAATAAACCCTGATGATATTGAAAGCATGAACGTACTGAAAGGACCTGCAGCTGCTGCATTATACGGTTCAAGTGCAAACAATGGTGTTATCGTTCTGACCACTAAGAAAGGAAGGGCAGGTCAGGCAGCAACATTGGAGATAAATTCTGTTACTACATTTGATATTCCTTATTTATATCCTGAATTTCAAAATGAATATGCCCAGGGTATGGATGGTAATTTTTTACCAAATGTGGAAATTTATAGCTGGGGACCCAAAATGACAGGACAGACTGTTACAGATTGGACAGGTGAGCAAACAAAACTGGAACCTCAGCCAAATAATGTGAAGGACTTTTTTAAAATCGGGGCAAATGCCATCAACACGATATCTTATAGTACTGGCGTTGATAAAGCAACAGCATATTTCTCTTATAGCAATACTTCTGCAAAGGGAGTAGTCCCTACCAATAAAATGCAACGCCATAATTTCAATCTCCGCTTAACTTCAGAAATTGCGAAAAACCTGAATTTGGATTTCAAAATCACCTATTTCAATCAGTTTATTGAGGATAATGTAGACGTTGGTGATGACCAGTTCAGTGTTATACATCAGTTAAACAGAATGCCAAGGAGTCTCCGGACTGAAGACCTGGAGAAATATTACTACTATACTGAAGATTTTTCCCTTAGGCAGAATGTATGGGCACCTGATAACACTAACGTTAACAATCCTTACTGGTCAATGTATGCAAACGAAACACCCAGTACAATTAACCGGGTAAATACGTTTGCTTTATTAAAATACGATTTTACTGACTGGTTATACCTTCAGGTCAGGGGAGGATTGAATATGTCAAATAGTGACAGTGAAGAAAAATCATGGTGGGATACAAAATATATCTGGTCAGGGAAAGGTGATTATACAACTGCTTTCAGTAAAAGTAAAAACTTTACCGCAGATGCTCTGTTAGTCTTTGACAAGCAATTAAATAATGATTTCAGATTGGGGATGAATGCGGGAACTGAAGTGAAAGATACGTACGGAAGAAGTATGACTTCTAATGCCGGTGGTTTGAGTGTTGAAAATAAGTTTGCATTAAATTACGGCGAAACGGTCACCACAGCAGATTATGAGTCAAGAATACAAAAGCAGGCAGTTTATGGAATGGCTCAACTTAACTTCAGAAATTATCTGTACCTGGATGCAACAGCACGTAATGACTGGAGCTCAACTTTACCAAGACCTTACAATTATTTCTATCCTTCGGTTGGTTTAACAGGTATTATCTCTGATATGGTTAATCTACCGGAAATATTATCTTTTGTTAAAATCAGGGCGTCCTATGCTGAAGTAGGTAATGATGCCAACTGGGCAAATATTTTTCAGACATTTAATGCCACTGCAAGTGGTCCGGTAGGATTCCTTCAACCGAAGACTACAAAGGTTCCTGTGAACCTGATACCTGAAAAAACAACATCATGGGAAGCAGGTGGTGAGATCAGGGTTCTGGATCATCGTCTCGGATTGGATTTTACCATTTACAAGTCAAATACTTACAACCAGCTTATTCTTGTGTCTTCTCCTCCTTCTTCAGGATTTTCAAATGGATGGATCAACACAGGTAATATTCAGAACCAGGGAATTGAGTTGGTTTTCAATGCAAGACCAATAATGACATCGGATATTAATTGGAGTATGAACTTAAATTTTGCACGTAACTGGAATAAAGTAATTGAATTGTACGAAACTGTAAAGAAATATGAAATTTCTTCTCCTAATTTGTCTCAGGGAAATACATGGGTATATGAAGGCAAACCATTTGGGGAAGTATATACTAAAGGATTTATTAAAAATGATGCAGGCCAGGTGGTTGTGGATGCTCTTGGATTTCCCACTATCGAAACCGATTACCTGACATACCTGGGTAATATGAACTATGACTGGAGAGCAAGTCTTAATAATTTGCTTACCTATAAAAACTGGAGTATGTCATTTCTTATTGACCTGAATTATGGAAGTGTCAGAACATCAGCCACAGAAGCCCAGATGTTAATGGCTGGCACCAGCGCTGAATCACTTAAAGGACGCGAAAGTGGTTTAATTGTTGATGGTGTTAAAGCAGATGGGACGCCGAATGATATTGAGGTTTTGGCTCAGTCATATTGCCATCTTGTGGGAGGAAGAATCAGTTTTGGTTCAGGGGAATTGTTCAGTCATGATGCAACTAACTCACGCCTCAGGGAATTATCCATTGGCTATACCGTACCAATGAAAAGTGTAACAGCCATTAAAGGACTCCAGGTTTATTTTGTAGGCCGCAACCTGTTTTACATTTATAATGGTTGTAAGTGGTTTGATCCGGATAATTCATACGATATATCCAGAAACGGCCAAGGTGCGGAAAGCGCTTTCCTCCCCGGAATGCGAACTCTGGGTGTTAATATTAAGCTGACGCTTTAATTTAGTCTTGAAGTAGAAATTATAAATTTCATATCATGAAAACAAAAAAATACAGGAACAATTTCTTGCCTTTCATCTTATTATTGACAGTTCTGTTAATTTTTCCTGTCAATTCCTGTACGGATGAATTTGGTGAGTATAATACCAACAAAAGAGAAATGATGTCAGTTGGACCAAAACAGTTATCTGCACTTTTTTCAAATGCAATTTTCAGAAGTTTAAACTGGCAAACCACTGATAATTACAGCCGTATGTCGAGTACTATGGCGAACCATCTTTGTGGTTATATCAGCTGTGGAATGTATATCCAGGAGCAGAACAATATGAACCTGGGATGGCATAATACGGGATGGAGCCGGCAATTTACCAACACTATCCCTACATTGCAAAGCATTCTGGAGATCACTAAGGATACAAATATTCCAGCATATAGTATTGCAATGATCTACAGGGTCTATGTTATGCAATGGCTAACTGATATATGGGGTCCTATTCCCTATACAAAAGCAGGAAGCGGTGAAGGGAAAGTGCCTTTCGAAAGCCAGAAAGATGTATATTATATGATGTTTGAAGATCTTGCCAAAGCAATCTCTGATCTGAATTCAGCACTTCAGAGTGACCCTGCACTTAATGTTTATGGAGCAGGTGATATGGTTTACGGTGGCGATGTGTCAAAATGGATAAGATTTGGAAATACCTTAAGGTTGCGTATGGCAATAAGAATATCAAATATTGATCCTGATAAAGCAAAACTGGAAGGAGAAGCCGCAGTTGCAGCTTCAGCAGGTGGAACAATGGAAACCAATGAACATGATGCTTTATGTCCCGTAACTTCATGGGCATCCACAGGAAACGGATTACCTCGTATGGAATCTTTCTTCCAGGATGTAATGAGCACTTCAATGGAAAGCTTTATGGTAGGATGGAATGATCCGAGAATATCTGAATTCTGGTCACCCGTTGCACTTGATCCTACCATGGAAGGAGTCGGTTACCTTCAGGAATTTAAAGACCAGGTGGGAGGATACCATGGAATGACAAGAGGCTTTGAAACCGACTGGTTCACCTATGTAAGGGCACATTCTAAATACGGACCAAGGTTCAAAGACGGAAACCAGCTTGTTACTCCAATTAATATGATGCATGCAGCAGAAGCTTGGTTTTTAAAGGCTGAAGGAGTGTGGAGAGGATGGAACATGGGTGGCGGAAGCGCCCAGTCATTTTATGAACAGGGTATTACAACTTCCATAAAACAATGGAAAGGTGCCGCATTCCCTACCGGAGATATTAACCAGTATATAAACAGTACTGCTACTCCAATAGCACCCAACAATCATCCGTATTATGATCCACCGGCTAGTGATATACCGGTTAAATTCTCCACCGATGCGAATAAACAGTATGAACAGATACTTACCCAGAAATGGCTTGCTCTTTGGCCACTCAGTATTGAAGCATTTGCTGAATACAGAAGGACCCGTCTTCCAAAACTGTACCCCAAGAAGTATTCCCTTAATGCTAATGTGAATCCGGCTTTGGGACAAATTGTGACAAGACTTCCGTTTGTTACTGGAGAAATAAATACACAACCTGATGAAATTGCAAAAGCAACTGAACTATTAGGCGGACCAAACCTGGAATCCACACCTGTATGGTGGGATGTTAATACGAATTAGAATCACAGATATTTAAACTGAAAGTAATGGGCTAATATGATGTAAATTCGCATTAGCCCATTTACTTTTTATTTCGATATGTATTTTAAAATTTACTTTGTGTTTCTTTGTGTATTACTTTGTGCTTCTTTGTGGTTCAGATTTTTACCACGAAGTACACTAAGGAATACACAAAGTAACACAAAAGGATATTAATAATTACCTGAAATAGTAATCGCAGAATACATAATCATTAAAATTATTACCATGTACTCAAATTCAAAATTCTTGTTAATGATCACTGCTGCATGTAATGTTTTTACTACAATATATGCGCAAGATATTATCTACCTTCAGGATAAACGAGAACTCTTTGTTGATCAATTCATGATTGAACATCTTAACAATGCTGAAATTGTGATGCATCACCCTATCAATCAAGGCCCTGTACTTTATTTCGACAAACCATGGGAAGGTAATTTCTGCGGTTATTGTACAATCATTAAAGATGAAAATATTTATCGAATGTATTACCGTGGCCTTCGGGAGGCAGGAAAAGACGGTACTGATAACGAGGTTGCCTGTTATGCAGAATCCGGTGACGGGATTCACTGGGAAAAACCAGACCTTGGAATTTATGAAATAAAAGGTTCATATAATAACAATATTATACTTGCGCATGCTGCACCGGTAACTCATAATTTCAGCCCGTTTCTGGATTCCAATCCTTCTGCAAAACCTGACCAGCGATATAAGGCTTTAGGAGGAACTAAACACAGCAACGGCTTAATTGCATATACATCTACCGACGGAATCCATTGGACAAAATTGAAGGAAGAACCAGTGTTTTCAGATGGATTATTTGATTCCCAAAATGTTGTTTTCTGGTCCGAAACCGAACAAAAGTATATTTGTTATTTCCGTACATGGACAGGTGATGGTTTTAAAGGATTCAGAAGTGTGAGCCGTACTACATCAGATGATTTCATCAACTGGTCATCTCCGGAAGTTATGACTTTTGGTGAAACACCATTTGAACACCTTTATACCCAGCAGACCAGCCCATATTACAGGGCTCCTCACATTTATATTGCTATAGGAGCAAGATTTATGCCCAATCGCCAGGTACTTACTGATGAACAGGCAGCAGAAATAGGAGTGAATCCCAAATATTATAAAGATTGTTCGGATGCAATTTTAATGACAAGTCGAGGGGGAAATGTGTATGACAGGACTTTTATGGAATCATTTATTCGTCCGGGTATTGGTTTGGAAAACTGGGTCTCAAGATCAAACTATCCTGTTCTGAATGTCGTGCAGACAAGTCCTGTAGAAATGTCGGTATATGTCAATGAAAACTATGCACAACCTACAGCACATATTAAAAGATATTCCCTGCGAATTGACGGTTTTACTTCACTTTGCGCAGGATATGACGAAGGGGAAATGCTAACAAAACTATTTGAATTCAAAGGTAAGGAATTAGAGATAAACTATTCTACCTCCGCTGCCGGTTTTATTAAAGTAGAGATACAAGACCAGTATGGAACAACTGTGCAGGGATTTACGTTGGATGATTCCAAAGAAATTATTGGCAACGAAATAACAAGAATTGTCTCCTGGAATGGAATTACTGATATCAGTACCCTGGAATCAAAACCCATAAGGTTAAGAATCGTCTTAAAAGATGCTGATTTATATTCTTTTAAGTTTAATATGGAATGACTTCAGTGTATATACAATATTTTTGCAAAGGAAATAAAACCAATTTAACTGTAGTTATGCTGGCAGGCATATGAATAACTTTTGTTTATTGAAAGGGCCATCCCGCTTTAAAAAATTCAAATTAAATATTTAATTTAATATCATGAGAAATTCAGCACTTACGGTAATTTTCTTCATGTTTATCCACGGTAATGATCTTAGTGCACAGCGAAATACGGTTCGTCCGCCCATGAGTGAGTGGACTGCCATATATGAAATGAGTGCAAAGATGGATGTTGCTTTAAACCCGGACCGTCTTTTTCATGGTCCGGCTGCGACAGTTGCACCCAACGGAGATTGGTTAGTTGCGTTTCAGGATGGCAATGATCATTACGGACGTGACGGTGTGATAAGCCAGGTGAGGAGCCGGGATATGGGACAAACCTGGAGTGAACCCACAGTAATCTTTGACGACCGAAAAAATGGTAATTTCGGCAGGAATCCCGCTTATGGTGTTACTCAGGATGGCCACATAGTTTTGGTCGTTCAACGATGGCGTGCACCGGAGTTGAATAAGGAGCAGCAATCATTAAGGAAAGAAGGTATTATTGGGAGTGTGTACCAGGTAAGCGATAATAATGGAAAGAATTATATATCTAAGGGTTTGGTGGATAGTGAAGAACCGCTCCGTAATCAGGGAGCGACAAGCTCGATTATCTGTATAGGCAATACGCTTTATATGGTTGCTATTTCTATTGACGCTCCGATAGCTGGTATAACGCTCTACAAAACTGAAGATCCCTGCAAAGGATGGAACTTCTCCGGATATATTTTGCAAACCTCTGACCTGCCTGTTGACTTGATAAGTTATCCATCAATCGTTCAGCGTAAAGACGGGTCACTTTTGGTTAATTGTGTAAATTTCTGCCGCAACTTTCAAACGGCCAGCTATGATGGGGGAAAAACATGGAGCAATCCCCGTGAAGCTGAAGATCTGCGGATCAGAAATAATCCGGATTTGGATTATGCTGGCGACGTATTAGTTATGCATGGACGAGGGGAAGATGGCAATTCTGTATGGCTGTATTTTTCATCAGACGAAGGTAATACCTGGGGCTCATCTATCGTATTGGATCGTCATGGATTTTGCGGATGGGGTGGTTACACTGCTTCACTAAGAACACCGGATGGAGGACTTTTTGTCGTTTTTAGTACTGATGCAGGCCCACATACATGTGAAAACGGAGGCAAGCCGGATATCAGGGGAGTTTTACTTACAGACATAAAAATCCGTAGTAAAAATTAAAACAGTTTAAATTAATGGTCATATGTTTATTTTCAATTAGGATTACGCCGTAATCCATGTAAAAGTTTTTTTTGGAAGATGCTCCTATAATGTTTCAAAGGCTATGAATAAAGAATTTCTTATAACTCTGATAATTGTCTGCTCCTTTTTTTTTTATTACTCCTGTAAAGTGAAAGATAAAGCAGAGAGTGAATTATTAACCTTTACCAATCCTCTGAATTTAAATTACAGGTTTGACATTAATAATCCTTCTCACCGGACAGCTGCCGATCCTGTTGTTATTCTGTTTAAAGACAAATATTACCTGTTTGCCAGTAAAGCAGGGGGGTATTGGTCTTCTGAAAATCTTGCGGAATGGAGACTTATTGAACCTTCAGGCCTTCAACTTGAAAATTATGCACCCGCTGTCATTGCTATCAATGACACAATTTATTTCATGGCTAATTCTCATCGCTTGCCGGATGGGACATATTCATCCCAGGCTATCTATAAAACAACTGATCCTGATACCGGGAAATGGGAAATTGCAAATCCTTTATTCCCTTTCAGTGCCAGTGATCCGGCTTTTTTCCTGGATGATGACGGTAAATTGTTTCTTTATTTTGGTTTGGGAAGAAATGGTCCTGTTAAGGGAGTTGAATTGAATATTCATGATAATCTCAATCCTGTCGGAGATGTTTTTATCTGTTTCATAGGAAATGCAGAAGAAAATGGCTGGGAGAGAAGGGGGGATAACAATGAAAATACAGATATTCCCTATATAGAAGGAGCATGGATGAATAAATACAAGGGGAAATATTATCTGCAATATGCGGCACCAGGGACACAGTTCAAAATATATGGCGATGGAGTTTATACATCCGAAAATCCCCGGGGACCTTTTAACTATGCGGAAAACAATCCATTTTCAATAAAACCCGGTGGTTTTGTAAACGGTGCAGGCCATGGTTGCACTTTCCGCGATAAATACGGAAACTGGTGGCATATTGCTACAACGGTCATCGCAGTAAGACATCACTGGGAAAGAAGGATTGGACTCTTCCCGGCAGGATTTGATAAGGAAGGAATCCTTTTCTCTCTGACATCTTTCTCAGATTATCCCATGATCATACCAGATCAGAAATTAAATTCTACTGAAGACATCTTTTGCGACTGGATGTTGTTATCTTATAATAAGCCCTTTGAGGCATCCTCTTCTCTTGATAATCATCCCGGCTCTCTTGCTCTTGACGAAGACAACAAAACATACTGGTGTGCAAATACCGGCAATACTGGAGAATATTTTATTGTTGATCTGGGACAACAAAAGGAAATTCATGCTGTACAAATTAATTATGCGGAACATCTTACCAATATTTTTGGACGAGATTCGGCTGATTATCATAGTTATATACTATATGCATCTGATAATAACCTAAATTGGACTGTTTTAATTGATAAAGCGGATAATTTACATTGTATTCCTCACGATTATATTCAATTTAAAAAAACTGTCAAAGCCCGTTATGTAAAAATTGAAAATATTCATGTTCCTGATGGTATGTTTGCACTATCAGGATTCAGAGTTTTTGGAAAAGGAAAAGGACAGATCCCTGAACAAGTCAGTATTCTGCTGGTGAAACGGAATCAGCTTGATCCCAGGGAGGTTGACCTTACCTGGAAGGCATCGGAAGGAGCCACCGGTTACCTGGTTCGTTTTGGCAATCAAAAAGATAAACTGTATCAAAGCCAGATAGTATTTGCAGATACTTCTTTGCATATTAAAAGATTAAATAGAAATTCTGAATATTTTTTCACTGTTGATGCTTTTAATGAGAGTGGAATTACAAAAGGGACAAACTGAAATGGGAAAATTAAACAGGCGTGCTTTTATCAGATCTGGATTCCAGTTTGCAGCATTTACGGCAATAGGATCAGATCATCTTATATGTGCATCTTTTAAAAAGAGTAGCAAAATGAAAGTTCATGATTTCAACGTTAACATACCTCTCCCTGTCCAGATAGTTATTGATGATGTAGGATGGTGGTCGGGGAAGGATGGAAGTTCTTATAAGGAACCATATCGGACAGGAATTCAAAGAGATCATATTCCTGCAGATTATGAAGCAATTGTGACACTGGGTAAAAAATTGGGAGTCAGGCCACAGGCTGCAATGGTGTTGTGTGAATGGGATAAAAATAATATACTTCGTAATTTGCCGACCGCAACGTGGATGGGGAAAAACTGGAAGAACAGTAAATGGGTAGGACCATGGCAGGAAGAAGCTGCTGAGATTATGCGGGGAAATCCACAACATTTTGAAATAACTCTCCATGGAGTGGGGCATGAATACTGGGAAGGAGATAATGTCAGCCGGGCAGAATGGGCAGATGAAAATGGAATTATGCGTGATCCGGACCAGGTGGAAAAACATCTTGATTTCTTTGAAATGATAATGTTGCAGCATAACCTGGGTCCCTTTCCGGCTTCTTTTGTGCCCGCAGCATTTCGTCATAGCTTTGGGAGATCTGAAGGCAGGGAGATAAGTATGGCTGAAATACTTGAAAAGAGAGGAATATACTATATAAATACTCCTTTTCATCTTATGAATAACGCAGAGAATATTGAGAATAACTATCTTGCTTTTGATGGTAATATTTTGACAGTAAACAGGGGATATGATCTGATGAATTGGAATGATACAGGGATAATTCCACAGGGAGTGATTAACGGTCCTACATGCGGCATGCACTGGGCAAACCTTATTCATCCTGATCCTGAAAGAAATATGGAAATTGTGAACGGTTGGGTTAGTTTACTTAGCCCTTATAAAAATATGGAGGGGAAATTGCTTGCAATTAACTCAAATCAGTTTCAGACTCAGCTTCTTCATCATGTGTGTACAAAAGTATATCAGGCAGGTAATGAAATCCGGATTGATTTTTCTGAAACTGATAAAAAGCAGTGTACACAGTATAAAAATGAACTTACATTGCAAGTGACGTCAGTAAAAAAAATAAAATTTACTTCCGATAACATTCAAATTTTTTCGCAGGATTGTATTAAAAGGGAGGGAGATTTTATGTATATTCTTGGATTGAAACGAGATAAGGAGGTTAAAAGGTCGGATGTACGTATTCTGATTGATTGAGGCTATGTTTTGTATTAATGGACGTTTATAAATAAACAGCACATATAGGTTATTGGCTTATTGGGTTATTGGGTTATTGGGTTATTGGGTTATTGGGTTATTGGGTTATTACTTTACAACACTCTGATCCCTTTGATCTCTTTTTTATCCACCGTGCGCCTACGCTGAAGCTTCAGCGCAAGAGTAAACGAAGCGTAGGTGGAGATCCCCCGATCCCTTTTATCCCATAAACCCAATAACCTAATAACCTAATAACCTAATAACCCAATAACCTAATAACCTAATAACCCAATAACCCAATACCCTTATTTTTATTTTTTATAACATCCTTGAAATCGGAATAAAATTACATATCTTGCAGGAAGATTTAGTTGCGCCTTTGTGTATTTCGACTATGCTCAATATTACACTCTGCGTTTTATTTTAATTTAACAAACTATTGTATTTATAACTTATTTAAAAATTAATTATGATACTGAAAGAGACAAGAAGTATGTTCACAACTAGTTTGTATGCTTTCCGTTTAAGAACAGGAATTATGGGTTTAATAATGATTTACGGTAAGAGATCAGTTTTATTGAAAATGCTGGTCATTGGTTTATTGCTGCATATAGCACACTCGTTATCTATGGCTCAGAAGGAAGGTACTATTATAATGTATGAGCCAGTCAGACAGTCTGTAAGACAGGAAGTTGCCATCCCGGATATCCTGGAGTATAAAACCCTTAAATGTGATTTTCATATCCATACAGTATATTCTGATGGCATTGCATGGCCAACCACACGTGTGGAAGAAGCATGGGAGGATGGACTGGATGCCATTTCCATTACAGATCATATCGAGGGGCACCCGAAAAAATTCCCGGGACAGAAGCATCAGGCTTACGAAATTGCATTACCCCTTGCAAAAATGAAGAATGTCATTCTTATTAAGGGAGGAGAAATTTCCCGCAGTATGCCTCCCGGCCATTTAAATGCTTTATTTATAAACGATATAGAGGCAATAAATCTGCCTGATTATATGGATGCTATCGGTGAAGCTGTTCGCCAGGGAGGTTTTATTATATGGAACCATCCTGGATGGAGAAAACAACAACCTGAAGTGACCAGATGGATGGATGCACATGAAACTATTTATAAAAAGGGATGGATGCACGGAATTGAAGTATTTAATGAGAAAGAGTGGTATCCGGAAGCAATTCAATGGGCACTGGAAAAGGATATTGCTTTTTTCGCAAATTCTGATATCCATGATATCTATGCAAGGAAATATAATACTGATCTTTATCCTGTAAGGCCGATGACTCTTGTGTTTGCAAAGGAACGCACTGAAGAATCAATAAAAGAGGCTATGTTTGCCGGGAGAACAGTTGCATTATTCTTTAACACACTGGCAGGTCCCGCCAAATATGTTGAGCCTTTAATAAGCTCTTCCATATCGGTTAAACAACCATTCTTTTATGATAACGGATTTGCTTATTTTGAGCTGATTAACAATTCAGATATCATTTTTACCCTGGAAAAAACTGAGCAGGATGAATCCGCACTTCCGATAAAAATTATACTTCCCTGTAAAAGCACCCAGGTTCTTAAAGTTAAAAAAGAGCAAGGAAAAGAAGAAAAATATGTCTTTAAAGTCAGCAATGCATTAACAGGAGTGGAAAAATACCCCGAATTTCACCTAACCTTGAAATAACCCAATAACCCAATAACCTAATAACCCAATAACCTAATAACCCAATAACCCAATAACCCAATAACCCAATAACCCATAAACAAAATGACAACAAACAGACGAGATTTCATAAAATTATCAGGCATAGGAATGGCTGCTGCCACTATTCCTGCAGTTTCTTCATGCACATCAGTATCTGAAAAAACTGGTAAAAGTATTAACTTCCAGTTAGGAATTGCATCATATTCTTTTCGGAAATTTCCACTGGAAGATGCATTAAAAATGACACAAAGATTAAGCATAGACAGGATTGCTTTTAAGGATTTTCACCTGAAGATGGATGCATCCGACACTGAAATAGCTGAGGCTGTTGCGAAATGTAAAGATGCAGGCATTACTTTGTATGGTGGAGGAGTTATTTATATGAGAAGCATAGAAGACGTTGATAATGCTTTTGAATATGCCCGTAAAGCCGGCATGAAAATCATTATCGGTGTACCCCTGCATGAATTCCTCCCGTATGTGGAAGAAAAGGTAAAAAAATATGATATTAAATTAGCGATCCATAATCATGGACCCGGAGATAAAAATTATCCCAGTGCAGAAAGTGCATATGTTAAGATCAAAGACATGGATGAAAGAATGGGATTATGCATTGATATCGGACATACTAAAAGGATCAACAGGAATCCCACCCAGGATCTGATCGACTTTTTCGACAGGGTGCATGATATTCATATTAAGGACGTAACGCAGGCAGATGAAGAAGGACGCACCTGTGAAATAGGAAGAGGTGTAATTGATATTCCTGAATTTATAAAGACTGCTGTGGATATGAATTATACCGGCACAATGGCGCTCGAATTTGAAAAAGATGCCGAAGATCCGCTCCCGGGAATGGCAGAGTCAATCGGATATGTTAAGGGTGTTTTGAGAATGATACTCTAAAGGAGCTGTCTCATAAATGTTTTTTACCACAAAGAACTCAGCGCCTCCGCAGAGTAGCTATAGCGCTCGCGGAAAGGATACACAAAGAACGCTAAGTTTATATTGCTGATTCATAATATTTTGTGCGCTTTGTGTTGTCCTTCGTGTTCTTTGTGGTAAAAAAATTATGAAAAAGCCCATGACTCTTTATTTCAATCCGGCTTATTGAGGCAGAAAAGACAAGGTTGATTTAGGAAAAAGTTACTGATACAGTATAAACCAAAAATTAATAAACTTCTTTTACAACAATACAATATGAAGAATTATATTAAATACCTCTTAACTCTTCTCCGCATTCTTATCGGGTGGCATTTTTTATATGAAGGTCTGGTAAAATTATTCTCAAAAGGTTGGACATCAGCAGCATACCTTATGGAGTCACAATGGCTGTGCTCAGGTATATTTCATAAAATCGCTTCAAATGATATTGCATTACAAATAGTTGATTTCTTGAATATCTGGGGGTTAATAATTTTAGGGATATGTTTGTTTGCAGGTCTTTTTATAAGACTAAGCAGTGCAACCGGTGCATTTTTACTAATGCTGTATTATATTGCCAATCCTCCGTTTATAGGGTTCATAGGAGAAACAAGTACTGAAGGACAGTATCTTATTGTCAATAAAGTATTGATTGAAACAGTTGTCTTATTAATTTTGGCATTTTTACCATCATATGCTACTTTTGGAATTGACAGAATATATAAACGGATCAGGGGAAAGATCAGGTCAGCAAACACTTCGGCCGGTAGTGAAATTGAGGAGGTTAATGGTAATAAGGGCAGAAGGGAATTATTAAAAGACCTGGTTGCGCTACCTTTTCTTGGTGGATTTGCATTTGCTGCATTAAGAAAAAAGAAATGGGAAAGTTTCGAGGAACGCTATCTGATCAGTGAACCAAGCCGTGTAGATGCAATAAGCGGCGCCTCCCCGGCAGGTACTGGTTTTGCATCCCTGAAAGAACTTGAAGGTACTGTTCCAAAAGGGAAAATAGGAGAATTTGAAATAAGCAGGTTGATGGCCGGAGGAAATCTGATTAGCGGTTATGCTCATTCCCGTGATCTTATTTATGTATCAAACCTTGTTCAAAGCTACTTTACTGATGAAAAGGTCATTGAAACAATGAATCTATGTGAATTTTGCGGTATCAATTCAATTATCCTTCGTGTGGATGTTAATACATTAAGGATTATGGAAAAATATCGTAAACGTGGTGGAAAAATGCACTGGATTGCTCAGTGTAAGATCAAGGAGAACGAAATAGAACCTGATATTAATGCCGCCTTTGATAATGGGGCAATGGCTGCATACATTCATGGTGGAGTATGTGATCAGCTTGTTAGAAAAAACAAGACTGATATTTTACATGATACCATTAAATATATAAAGCACAAAGGAATTCTTGCGGGTATTGCAGGACATGATCTGCAGGTTATTAAATCGTGCGAAGAGTTCGGTGTTGACCCCGATTTTTATATGAAAACCCTTAACAGTGGAAATTACTGGACTGCAGGGCCCAGACTGATCACAGATCCTGACTGGAAACCCATGCCCAAAGAAATCATTGAACCTGAATATGGGTCTAATATAAAAGATAATATCTGGTCAATAACTCCTCAACAAACCATTGAATATATGAAAAGTGTCAGGAAGCCTTGGATAGCATATAAAGTTCTTGGTGCAGGAGCTATTGATCCCCTGGATGGCCTCAGGTATGCTTTTGAAAATGGCGCAGATTTTTGTTGTGTGGGGATGTTTGACTTTCAGGTTGTGGAAGATACAAATATCGCAATCAATTTGCTGAAGGAAAATATCCAGAGAAAAAGATCCTGGTATTCATAGTTTTTATTAATCCCTTATGAGGCTTATTATCTATAAAATACAAAACTTAAAATAAAAGGTTAAATGCATTTATAAACGGACCCATCCCCGGGCTGTCTTATAAATGTTTTTTACCACAAAGGACACAAAGTATGCACAAAGGACACAAAGTATATATTCATGATATACAATACTTTGCGTACTTTGTGTTGACCTTAGTGTACTTTGTGGTTAAAAAAATCTCATTATAAAATCAAACTGCACAAGCAGTTTCTTAAAGTAAATTATAATTACCATGCAAATCCGTATTTTTCTGGCATCACTTTGCCTTTCCCTAATTTCCTGTAATAGCACTTCACCCGATAAAATTACTCCCGGAAGTCTTACATGTGAATACCTTGTTAATCCTTTAGGAGTTGATACCTGGCAACCTCGATTCTGCTGGCGCCTGGATATGGTAAGACCTGGTATTGCACAGAAAGCTTTTGAAATATTTGTTGGAACAGACTCTGCTGAAGTTGCGATGGGAAAAGGTAATATATGGGAATCTGGTAAAGTGAGATCATCTGTGGTACCAGCATTTTATTCCGGGCCTGCATTACAGCCTTTTACAAGGTATTTCTGGAGTGTTAAAATCCAGGATGAAAAAGGTGCCTGGTCAAATCTGTCACCGACTGCCTTCTTCGAGACAGGGAATATGGGTAAGGAGAACTGGAAGGGGTCGTGGATAACGGATACCTATGATATTGATCTGAAACCTGCTCCTTATTTCAGAAAAGATTTCACCACCCGGAAGAAAATCAGGTCTGCCAGAATATATATCGCAGTCGGAGGCCTTTATGAACTTTCGGTCAATGGAGAGCGTATTGGCGATCACAGGCTTGATCCCATGTATACGCGCTTTGACCGCCGTACACTGTACGTGGTTCATGATGTCACTCAAAATATAACAGAAGGAGAAAATGTAATAGGTGTCCTTCTGGGAAATGGATGGTATAACCATCAGTCAACTGCTGTATGGTATTTTCATAATGCCCCCTGGCGCTCAAGGCCAAAATTCTGCCTCGATCTCCACCTTACTTATGAAGATAATACCAAAGAGATCATATCCACCGGTGCAGATTGGAAAACATGCTTAAGCCCTGTGATTTTTAACAGCATTTATACTGCAGAACACTACGATGCAAGACTTGAATTACCCGGCTGGGATACCCCTGGTTTCAATGATTCAACCTGGGAAAAATCTACGTGCACGGGTGCTCCCTCTCAAAATATAGTATCACAGGTACTTCATCCTATCCGTGATGTGGAAGAATTACTGACCCGGGAAGTAAAACAGATCAATAAAACGACTTACCTTTATGATTTTGGCAGAAATATTTCGGGTGTTTCCAAAATAAAAGTAGAAGGACCTTCAGGTACTGTAATAATGTTAAAACATACGGAAAGACTTGATGAAAAAGGCAGGGCAGATATGTCAAATATTAATGTTCATTACCGCCCCACTGATGATTCAGATCCTTTCCAGACGGATATTTTTATTCTAAGCGGAAAAGGAACGGAGACTTTTATGCCCCGTTTTAATTACAAAGGATTCCGGTATGTGGAAGTAACATCTGACAAGCCTTTGGATTTAAGCAAAGAAAGCCTCATTGCATATTTTATGCACAGTGATGTCCCTCCCTGCGGAAATATTTCTTCCTCCAATCCCGTATTGAATAAAACCTGGCAGGCTGCCAATGCTTCCTATCTTTCCAATCTTTTTGGATATCCAACCGATTGTCCTCAAAGGGAAAAGAATGGATGGACAGGTGATGCGCAGATCAACAGTGAAACCGGACTTTATAATTTTGATGCCATTACTGTCTATGAAAAATGGCTCGCTGATCACAGGGATGAACAACAATCCAATGGCGTGCTCCCTGCTATTATCCCTTCAAACGGATGGGGATACCAGTGGGCTAATGGTCCTGACTGGACCAGTTCATTAGCCATAATACCCTGGAATATTTATTTATTTTATGGTGATTCCCGCCTGTTGGAAAATTGTTATGAAAACATTAAAAAGTATGTTGATCATATTGATGAAATCAGTCCTTCCGGAATTACCACCTGGGGACTTGGGGACTGGCTTCCGGTTAAATCGGTAACACCCAAAGAATTTACTTCAACCATTTATTTTTATGTAGATGCTGAAATACTTGCTAAATCAGCACGAATTTTCGGAAAAGAGGATGATTTCAGAAAGTATTCAGCTCTTGCGGAAAAGATCAAAAATGCACTTAACAAAAAATATCTTAATACTGAAACAGGTATTTATGGCAGCGGTTTTCAGACCGAATTGAGTGCACCTTTGAAGTGGGGAATAGTACCTGAAGAAATGATCGGTAAAGTGGCTGAAAAACTTGCTGAAAGAGTTATTGCGGATAACAGCCATATAGATGTCGGGTTACTTGGAACAAAAACGATCCTGAATGCACTTAGCGAAAATGGTTATTCTGATCTGGCATATACAGTGGCTTCCCAGGAAACATATCCCTCCTGGAGCTGGTGGATAGTCAATGGCGCAACAACTTTTCATGAAAACTGGCCCATTGATGCAAAACGGGATATCTCCCTGAACCATATAGGATTTGGAGAGATAAATGCATGGTACTATAAAGCACTCGGTGGAATCCTCCCCGATGAAAAATTCCCCGGTTTTAAAAATATAATTCTGAAACCTAATTTTGTTAAAGGATTAAATCAATTTGAGGCCCAACACATTGGACCATACGGAACTATAATATCTGCATGGGAAAGATCAGGCAATAAGATCCTTTATAATGTCGTTATCCCACCTAATAGCTCTGCTGAACTTTATATCAAAGCCGTTGAAGTTCTTGAAAGTGAGAAAGATATATCGGAAAATAAATATATCAGGTTAACTGAAAAGGGAAATGGGAATATATGTTTATATCTGACATCAGGGAATTACAGATTCCTGATCACCCTGTAAAAAATTACAATAATATGATTCACGCTGAGAAATCAATACAATACATTTTGATATTTTTGCTTGCAGTATGCTGCAGCCGGAGTAAACCTGAACTTTATGATGTGAAGGTTGAAAATTTAAAGGATCCCCTAGGTATTGACAATCCTGAACCACGTTTTAGCTGGAAGATAAAAAGCGGGGAAAATGATACAAAACAAACAGCATATCAGGTTCTGGTTTCACAGGATCCCTCTGTTCTTGAAGAAAATAAAGGAGATCTGTGGGATTCAGAGAAAATAAGCTCTTCAGAAAGCATCTTAATACCATATAACGGGAAGATACCGGGTTCAGGATCAATAGCGTACTGGAAAGCAAGGATATGGGATGAATCAGGCAGGGCATCATCATGGAGTGCGGTTTCAGAGTTCAGTACAGGATTATTGACTAAAGATGACTGGGAAGCCTCTTATATCTGTTATCGTTCTGAAGCTGGATTTAAAGAATGCCCCCAACTGATGAAATCATTTGAATTAACGGATACAAGTGGCAGATATCTGCTTTATGTTAATTCTCTGGGATATCACGAAATATTCGTTAATGGAAGCAAAGCAGGAGATGCTGTGCTCACACCGGCAGTCTCCCAGTTTAATAAACGCTCACTGGTAATAACTTATGATATTTCCCGATATATTAAACAAGGTCACAACTCCCTGATCATATGGTTAGGCAGTGGATGGTACACTGAAGGATTACCGGGTGTGGTAAATAGCGGCCCCGTGGTAAAAGCACAACTGGAAAGAATTAATCATGGCAAAAGGGAAATGATCCTTAAAACAGATGAATCCTGGGTGGGAAGAAAAAGTGAATATACCCGTGAAGGTACATGGAGACCCTGGGAATTCGGTGGAGAAATACTTAACGGGAATTTGGCAGGAAGAGATATTTCATCAGGTATTAAAGAGGAGAGAATGTGGGAACCTGTTACACTGGTTGACGTGCCTGATCATGAGGTAAGTCCACAGATGACAGAACCAAACCGTATCAGGGACACCATAAAACCTGTTGAAATAAAACTGATATCCGAAAATCAATATTTGATTGATATGGGTAAGAACCTGGCTGGCTGGTTTGAAATACATTTTACGGAATTGAATAAAGACCAGGAAATATTGATTGAATATAGCGATCATCTGGATAAAAACGGAAATTTCTCAGATCAGAAACAGTATGACCGGTATATTGCATCCGGCAAAGGAAATGAATATTTTATCAATAAGTTTAATTATCATGGATTCAGATATGTAAGAGTTTCAAACCTGCAAAAATCGCCAGTACCTGATTCTATACGTGCTTTCCTGATACATACTGATTATCAGTCAGCTTCCGGGTTCACCTGTTCTGATCCTGATCTGAACCAGATACACGATATGATCCGCTATACACTTCGTTGTCTCAGTCCCGGAGGTTACCTGGTAGATTGCCCGCAGATAGAACGTCTTGGATATGGAGGTGATGGGAATGCATCCACGCAAACTGCCCAAACAATGTTCGATCTATATCCTTTGTATTCTAACTGGTTGCAGGCATGGAAAGACTGTATTCGTGAGGATGGAGGCATGCCGCATACTGCCCCGAATCCCTATCCGGCAGGAGGAGGCCCCTATTGGTGCGGGTTTATTATTACTGCTGCATGGAATACTTTTATGAGTTACGGCGATACCCTTATTCTGGAAAAATATTATCCAACTATGCAAAAATGGCTTGAGTATGTTGACAAATATACTGTGAATGGTTTGTTAACAAGATGGCCGGATAACGATTACAGGGGCTGGTATCTTGGAGACTGGGCAGCACCTGATGGGGTGGATGTTACCGCTGAAACCTCAATCAATCTTATAAATAACTGTTTTATCTCTTTATGTTTTGATTGTATGAGAAAAATTGCAGGTGTGTTGAATAAGCCTGCAGAGGTTATTATTTATACTGAAAAAAGAGATGAGTTAAGAAAAAATATTCATCACACCTTTTATAACGGATCCGGAAATATTTATGCAACAGGTTCCCAGCTTGACCTGACATATCCTTTGCTTGCTGATGTAGTGCCTGATGAATATAGAGGGGCAGTGAAAAAAAGTCTGCTTGATGAAATTCTTATCAACCGTAACGGTCATTTTGCATGCGGACTGGTTGGAGTGCCTGTATTTACGGAATGGACAGTAAAAAACAGGGAGGCAGACCTGATGTATAGCATGTTGAAAAAAAGAACTTGTCCCGGATATCTTTATATGATCGATAATGGTGGAACTACAACATGGGAATACTGGCATGGTGACCGCAGCTATATCCATAACTGTTATAACGGGATAGGCTCCTGGTTTTATAAGGCTATAGGAGGAATACAGACCGATGAAAATTATCCTGCTTACAGTAAAGTAATAATTCATCCTCAGATACCGGAAGGTGTTACCTGGGCAAAAACCTGGAAAGAAACCCCGTATGGACAGCTTGTCGTGAACTGGGAATTAAAAAATAACAAAATGGAAATGGAACTTGAAATTCCTCCAGGAGTGAATGCAGACGTGGTAATTCCATCCGGTATCAGTAAATATCAGATAGGGAGGAAAGAATATATAACGGAAGGGGATGGGGATACGAAGGTAAGCATTGGCAGTGGGAGGTATTTGATTATGTATGGCAGGAATAAATAAATAATTATGATGTAGAGGCAGGGCATGCCCTGCCTGTACGCCGTGTTTTTGCATGCCCTGCATGTACACCACGTATTTGCATGCCCTGCCTGTATCCCATGTTATAGGATGTCCTGCCTGTACGCCATGTTTTTGCATTACCCTGCTGTGTCTTAGCGTGTCTTTGGCATTGTTCTTTTCACCGACGCTGTCCGGCTGAAAAACGCCGGACAGGTCTTATCAACCGAAACTTCAGTGAAGGTTGGTCTAAATTAAAGTAATAATTACCCATTTGTAAAACCTGGCTTTGCCAGCGTTGAATAGGGAGACAGCCCTGGCAAATTTAAAAATGATCATTCTATTATTATGTGATATCAACTCCTGGCTCTATCAGCGTGTTTCTGAGTAGTGACGCATAATCATTCGTCCTGGTGACGTATAATCATGCGTCCTGGTGACGCATAATCATGCGTACATGAAAACAAATAGATAATTAATCAAGGTATATAGCCTTTCCTTGAAAATAATTCCTGATTATCCGGTAATATTGACACCCAATTCTGTTAACGTTTTTATTAACTGATCTGAATTTTCAAAAAATATTCCCGTTATTCCAAGCTCGTTCGCTGCATCAATATTTGTTTGCCTGTCATCTATAAATATTGCCTGTTCAGGCTTTGTATTCATTTCATGTAATGCTATTTCATAAATTCTCCTGTCAGGCTTGATTACACCATGGTAACAGGATATCACAATATGATCAAAGAGTTTATCAAAGCCATATTTTCTTCTCCGGTGATTTGACATTTCCACAGAATCATTCGAAAGGATAGCAATATTGTATCCGTTTGCTTTTAATTGCCTTGCAATTTCTATTCCTCCGTCAATTGTCCTCATATATGATTCCAGGGCAATGTCATCATTATCAGCTGTAATATGTACCGATGCCAATAAGGATTTCCAGAATTCAGGATCACTTATTTTACCACTGTCAGCCAAGGGTCGTAATTTTCTTTTCGCATCAAAGAGCTGATTTTCATCAACTGAATATTTCACTGCGAGATCTTTTATTTTCCAATCAATAAAATCAATAAGCAATACACCTCCAACATCAAAATACACAGTTGAAAAGTCTTTTTTGTTCTTTGTCATAATTTAATTCTTTTTTATTAATTATTAACCACTTATGCGGTTTGATTCTTAGATATATTTGATAATAATAATGTTTTATTGTAACTAATTTTACTTTAGGAGATTATGAATTTTTTAATATTCCGGGGGTTGTTTCATAAATGTTTTTTACCACAAAGCACACAAAGGACAACACAAAGTACGCAAAGTATTGTATATCATGAATATATACTTTGTGTCCTTTGTGCATACTTTGAGTCCTTAGTGGTAAAACACATTTATGAGACAGCCTCTTTATTAATAACCCGATTCTGAAGTCTTTTTTAATGACAATGGTATTAAGATAAGAAACGCAATTATAGCGCATGCGATCCAGAATATGAATGTACTTGTCCATCCCCAGTGATCGCTGACCCATCCACTGATAATGGAAGTTAAAAACGTTCCGATATAACTCATTGCACCGGTCAGTCCGACAGCGGATGCCACGGCTCTTCTCGGTACGAGGGCAAGCGGACCAAGACCTGTAGTAACCATCTGGGCACCATAGATAAAAAATCCTGCCATTCCGAAGGCGACCGCATCCCACATACCGGCATTTACCGGTAAATAATAAATAAAAATAATGGCAGCAATAATTCCTATTATATAGATCAATGCAACAGCAAGGTTTCTTTTTGGGAAAAACTTGTCAGCAATAAAACCTGCGAGAATAGTACCGGGAATGGCCATAAGTTCCAGAAAACTGGATTTTACACCACCTGAACTGATAGATATGTTTTTTACTTCTGTTAAATAAGTAACACCCCAATCTCCTAAACCGTACCTTACCATATAGATCAGCATACATGCAAATGCCAGTAACCATATCCTTGAATTATTCAAAACATATTTCCGGAACAATTCTTTAGCAGATTCATTAGTATCCATGACAGTGTTTTTGACTACATCGCCATGATAAACCTGTATTGGAGGCAGGCCTACGGATTCCGGGCGGTCCTTCATTTGCCAGATAACATAGATAGCTCCTAAGATGCAAAAGCCAGCCGGTAGATAAAATCCATAACGCCATCCCATTTTTTCTACAATAAAACCACCAGCCAGTAAAATAGCAAATGAACCCACATTATGGCAGGTATTCCAGATACTGTAAAACCTGCCCCTCTCTTTTGAACTGAACCAGTTTGCCATGGTTTTTGGGCCAATCGGACTACCCATGGATTGAAAAAATCCGTTCATTATCCAAAAAACACCGAAAAACCAGATACTCGAGCTCATTCCAAAGAAAATAGAAACAAGTGCAGCTCCAAAAAGCCCAAAGGCCATAAAATACCTTGGATTTGACCTGTCGCACAGAGGCCCGTTTATTAATTTGGCAAACGCATATGTAGTACCAAATAGAGATAAAATAACACCCATTTGAGTTTTGCTCAATTCTAGGGAATCCATCAGGGCTGGTAAGGCAATAGATAAGTTTTTACGGATCAGATAAAAAAATGCGTATCCCAGGTAAACAGAAATAAAAACCTGGATCCTGTATTTCCGGTAAGCAGATGCAACCTGGTCATCCGGTAAGGGATCAATTGGGGGTGCAGTTTTTAAATAATCCATAAATTTCATGGCAATACCTTTCATCTCTAATTATTTGAATTAAATATCTTTAAGAAATATTATACCTAAAACCTGAAATAATAAATCCGCTCCGAAAAGATATCTTTCCAATTTTAATAGAAAGAATTGCCACAGATTACTCAGATTATCAATTAATTAACACAAATTAATCTGTGAATCTGTGGCTATATTTGAAATAATATGACTTTTCGGAATTGACTCAATAATGAAAATGTTGAATTTTAATCCCAGGTTTAATATATTATAACTTGATTTTATTATTCACATCAACAGATAATTATAAAACTGTTTTGATGTTATTAATGGTTTCAATGATCACATCAAAAGCTTTATAAATCTTATCTTCCGGATGCCTGACTAAATTTAAGCAGATGTAGTAGTAGAGGGCGTAAAAATATGTATTTAAAAATTAAAAATAAAAACAACTTATGAATTTTTTATTAAAGGCAGTGTATTTTATTTCCTGTGGCCCGGGACGCCAGCCGGGCTCAGGCCTGCTTACCGAGGTGAGTGCATGAGGTCCGGCATCGCTTTCCCCATAATTAAATTCACTCCCCACTCACTCCGGTGATGGAAGATATTTTACCAATCCACTCTCATCGTACATAATGTGCCGGTCAAGATATACCTGGTGATTCCCGTTGACATAATATGTTATCTTGTTCAACCTGTCAAGCTCATCATAGTCAAATGTCTCTTTCAGGTTTTTGTGAATATCTTCCCGGTACGACATATTCCGCCTGTTGTTAAAACCGTAATTCATCCCTCTGCCGGTTCGCTCCATACCAGATGTCCAGCTCTTTTGAGCCCTGAATGATATTTTTCACCTTGTTGAAAGAGGTGTATTCCAGTGCCTGGTCTGTAGTATTTGCTACAGACGCAAGGTTGTTAACCTGGTAATGAAAAGTTCTTCTCTATTGTATCAAATGTTGACTTGAACCTTGTTAATTACAAATTCTATTTCCTATTTCTTCAATTTATATATTTCCTTTTCTGATTTCACCTAAAATTCCGGCAATTGAAAAGAATAAAATCACAGTGACAATAATATAAACAACTATCCAAATGCCTTTTTTATGTTTTATTTTATTTTTTTCTTCTCTCCATTTTTCTTCTAAATTGTTAAATGGCTTCACATACGTATAACGTATATAATTGGGAATTAAAAATATAAAGAAAGAAGCGTATAAAAAGAAATTATTAGCCTTAAGAACTTGTTCAGTAAAAAATAAAAAAACAATTGAAAAAACATGAAATTGCTGCATTAAGGAAACTAACCCAAGTGCGTAAATTTTTGGAGTATCATCTCCCCATTTGTTTTTATAGGTGTCATAAGTCCTATAATAAACATAATCAAACCATCTTATTATAATCATTATTTGTTATTAAATAAGTTTTCAGTCTTTCCCAATCTTCCTTATTTTCAACACTATCTTTATCAATGTATCCAACTACTCTATTGCCATCTCTTAAGGTATCTTAATAATTTTCTTTAATTATTAGCGGGAAATAAACACTAATAAATTCAAATCTTATTTTACTTTTTAAATCCTTCTCAATCTCCCTGGCTATCATCCGGCTTAAAAAAATAGTTTTTTTATTTTTTACAATTATCTTGTAATAATAATAGCTATTAAATGGAAGCTTAGAAGTAATTATATTGCCACAATATTTTTCAATTACTACAATTTCATTATAATCAATTATTTGTATTTGAGTATCTTCAAGTATAATTAATTTTTGTTTAATGTTGTTTATCTCTAAAGATTTATTCTTGTCATTTAAAAAATAATTCATTTGTAATATGAATGTGGGGATGCAAGTGAAACTAATAGTGACAATCGCTATTAGCCATGCAACTAATTGATCCTCTGTTTTATAAGTACAAAACATTAATGGGACAAAAATAGTGCCTGATAATAAAAATATAAAAAAAGGGAAAATAGCTGGCTGAATAAACGATATAAAGCTAACTCTTTGTTTCTTATTAGAATTTATATCCATAACATTGATTCTATTATAGCTAACATTAGATAAAAATGATAGTTAACAAGAAGATACTTAAAGTATAAAAAATATAACATGTCCTTTTTATTCTGGATGCCAACATAAATAACTCAATATTTTGGGATTCTAATTCCTTCTTTCTTCCAAAAAATATTGGCAATAAAATTAATGGATTAACAAATTCAAATCTATTGATAGAATCCACAACTGATCCTGCGTAATTTTCTTCTTGTGAATTAGTCTTTCTGTAATATCGAAAATGAAATTCAATTTTGTAAGCTAGGCTTATTGCTAAACCAAATACTAAGAGTATTATTAATATCATTTTTATTTCCATATTTTCAATAAATTGTTGTGTACGTCCACTGGAATGTTCCAGCAGCAGGAGGTCCAATAGAAAATCCGAGTGCTGCAGATTGGTAAATTGGACCTGGATTAATAATATAAGTAGAGTTTTGTTGTACCCCAAAATCAAGAATAAGAGCACCACCATTTATTGACCCTGACCAACCTTCAAGCGAATATATATTAAAATTAGGAACTATAGATGTCGTAATGGTCATTAATATACCAATACTGTAATCAAATCCAATTGCAAAACCAATCGTTGTGTAAAATCTGGATTTTGTTCCTTGTATAATAATACCTGCCTCTGCTGTAAAGCCATGACCTAAGGCTCCCGTAATATTAATACCTAATTGAATAACTGGTTCATTTAAGCTAGGACATATTATACCTGTAATTTCATAATCTTCTCCAAGATTCGGACTAGGAAATATAATATGATCCTCATCTGATTTAAAAGTAAAACTTACCACCCCATAAAATGTAGTCGTAAAAACTGACCATACATCTAAGTTCCCATTTGGGTTTACTTTTATCAGGTTCTTTCCAAGACGTGTACCTCTTCCTGCATAGTAATATTCTTCAAAATCAATAAAAGCATTTGGTAATAAATTTGGTAAAATAAATTTATAATACACTTCCTGAAAGGTAACTTCCTGACCTGAAGACGACCTATAGCCTGTAGATGACGAGGGGTCATAATGATAACCACCTTCACTATCCAAATGCTTGTGTTGTGAATGTACTTCCCTCTGCCAGTCAGTTTGACCATCATGAAATACTCTATCGATAAGCCCATTCCACCAATATCCCCCCGGATCCACAAACCTTAAAGGATTATTCACACAATAGCTGTACCTGTTAAAACTTTGCGTAAAAGCCGGATCCTGCACAAACAAATCAGGACTCAGGAACCTGGCTGTATGCGGATCATACATCCTGCCGTTCATATTAATGAGACCAAATGCACTAAGATGCTCATGTCCCGTATACCCACGATCAAACCGGTAACTTCCACCAGAAATCATTTCATCCCAATCCTCCGGGTCCCTCATACGTCCAAACGCATCAAAACTCTTCTCTTCATAAACATTGCCATTCTCATCCGTGATCAATACCAGCGAGCCCAAATGATCGGGATGAACGTAAAACATCGAGTCAACATTGTTCTTTCTCTGCATGATAGCAGCGATACCTGTGCCTGCGAAAATATAATGCAACTCGCGGTTCTCATCTCCCGTCTCCCTTTCATAATTACCATGGGCAAAATACTTCGTTAGCTGATACGCACTATCTGAAAAAACGGTCTTCACCCTCTGCCGGTTCGCCCCATACCAGATGTCCAGCTCTTTTGAGCCCTGGATGATATTTTTTACCTTGTTGAAAGATGTGTATTCCAGCGCCTGGTCTGTGGTATCCGCTACATCTGCAAGGTTGGTCACCAGCGTTACCGCATGTGGTTTATCCTGATCGTAAGTGTAACTGCCGGCAGCGGTGCTTGAGGTTATGTTCCCGTTGGAACTGTAAGCAAAGTTTTGCGTATTTTCCCCAAATGTAATTTCTGTTAACCGGTTCAGGTTGTCGTAAGTGAAATTCTCCGTCATATCACGTATCGAATCCTTTCGCCAGGAAAGATTGCCGGTTCCCAGGTCCCAACCGTACTGCAAATGCTGGATCGTACCGGTCTTTATGCCTGTTACATACCCATGGTCATAGCTGAACTGGCTTACCAGGCTGTTGCCATAAGTGGAACCGGTGATCTGATCTCTTGCATTCATGGAGTTGGCCTGCCAGATAAGGGAATTGTCAGAAGTTCTTTTAATCTGACTAAGATACGAATTATTGTTGTAAATATATTTTATTGCAAAGCCTGAGGGATACACCAGGACGGAATCCCTCCCGTACCTGTCATATACCTTTGTCTCCGTCAGATCAAGACTGCCTATAGTTTCGGTTTTTGAAGTCAGCCTGCTATAGGCATCATAGGTGAATTCTACCTCCACACTGTCCGGGGATGTGATCACTGCCAGCTTCCCTACTCCATTGTCTTTGGTGTCGTAGGTAAAGGTGGTTGTCCCTTCCAGCTCTTCCATGGTGATGATCCTTCCCAGGTTATCATAGCTGAGTTCTGTCACCGTATCATTGGCATTTTGTGATATCATCTCTCCGAAAGGATTATACTCAAAGGTATAGGTTCCGGCATTGGGTTCGCTTATTTTTGTTCTGTTACCCAGGTTATCAAATTCCAGCGAGGTAACCAGTCCCCCGGGGGATGTCACCATTTTCGGCAAGCCGGAGCTGTAGTAAGCATAAGTGACAGAGCCGCCTGCATCTGTGACGGTGGACAACTGCCCGGCAGGATCAATAGTCCTGGTAACCGACTGGTTTGGGGAGGCAGAGGTATTGGTGGTAGTGACAGACCTCCCGTTGTAACTGATGGTGGTATTTCCCAGGGGGGAAGATATCCCTGTATTGCGACCGGATGCATCGTAGGAGTATGTGGTCCATTCCGGCTGTGTCCCGGAATAATAAGGCTCTGATATTTTATACACCCTTCCGCCGGCATTGTATTCCATATCTGTAAAAACAGCCGTTCCGTCAAATCCTGTTTTCTCCCGGCGTATCTCCCGTCCCAGGCTGTCCAGTACGGAACGCTGTGACGGGAATCCGTCTCTTTCTGTTTCCACAGCGTATAAGGCGTATGCAGGGTCTCCCTCTTCGGCCCAGTCAATTGTATATGTTACCTGGCTCCCGTCAGGAAGTGTGGTCTTCTTCAGTCTTCCGAATTCGTCATACTGGTAGCTGGTTACAAGATCATTTACATCGGTGGACGACAGGATATTCCCATACGCACCGTTCCAGGTCATCTCAACGGATTGCCCCAGGGTATTTGTTTTGCTGGCAATGTTCCCGCAAGTGTCGTAAGTCATGCTCTGGTACCTGGCGTTCATGCCCTCGGCAGAATGGGTGACTTTTGTCAGCAGTCCCAGTGGATGGTCATACTCATATACCGTGGTAACAGGATGTTCCGCATTGATGTCGTTTATGGTGGTATCCGGCTGCCCATGATCATTATACCCGGTATAGGAAGAAAGTACATAATCATCTTCCCCGCTGCGTTTCTTTTTCAGGGTGGAAAGAGTGATCCTGGAAGGACACCAGGAACCGCCGGCTATAAATGTATTTGTGAGTGTATCGGAAGCTTCCCCGTCATAATCGGTGATGATCTTCTGTACGTTGCCGCAGGTATCGTATTCAAAGGAGGTAGTGATAACAATATCTTCCAGCATGTAATTCTTCTCCGTTTCACTGATATACGGGAATATCCTGCCATTCCCGTTGGTGATCACGGAATTGGTATATGTCTCCACGTAAGCAGTATCACCGGAAGATTTTATTTCCAGTTTTTGTATCCGCGGGAAGAAATAATCTGTGTTATATTCAAAGGTTTTTATGGTTTCCAGGCCGGTGGAGCTGTTACTTGCGTTTATCTTTGTAAATCCCAAAAGGCCTCTGCCTTGTTGATGTAGTTTTGCACCGGAATAGGTAAAGGAGTTTTCTGTTATCTCCCCGGTTCCGCTTCCTGTGGTTGCAGAAGACAGCACATATAACGGCCCTTTCAGGTCTGCCACAGGGTACTGAGCACCGGATCCTTTCGTGTACACATCAGCGTCTGTTAAAGGAGTATAGGAGAAACTGATCTTTTGGTTTAAGCCATTGGTGACAGATTGAACCAGGCAATGATCCCGGTTGGGAAAGAATCCATGAAAATAATATGAGTTATACAATTCTGCCATTCCGTCCCCGTTAAAATCTCCCGCATTGGCTTCAATGGAAGACACATTAGCTTCCTCATAAGTGACAACCTCAAAGGAATCCGCCGTACTCCAGGCGACATACATCCCCAGTTCAGTGCCATCCTGTTCTCCATAACCCACGAAAATAAGGTCAGTTCTTCCATCCCCGTTTGCATCCCCTGAGTAGATAAGATTCTTCGCTGTGGAAAGATCCCCAATGGTGAGATAACTTGTTTCAAGGCTGGTACCGGTGGAATAGTATATACCCCACATATTGTTTGGCCCTTGCTGAAGCGGGGGTGACGGAAAGGCTATATCCGTTTTCCCGTCCCCGTTAAAATCCCCGAAATTAAAGGAAGTCCTGCTGACAACTAATTGTGAGAAGATATGTGTCAGGCTGTCATCTGTAAGTTCATAGAAATGTGCCTGCAGATTGCTGCCAAGGAACATTATTTCTGCCTTGTTATCCCCGTTAATATCCAGTTCAATGGCCTCCGGAGATTTCGATACCGATATCTCATCATTATATGCTTCCAGGTAATAGCTATCTACCGTAAATCCAAATGAAGGTGTTAATGTGAAATTAATTACGTCATAATTATCCCCGTACCGGAGTATGCCTTCGCATTTCCCGTCCCCGTTAAAATCTGCCAGGTGAAATTTATACGGTGCGGAAAAAGAACAATAAAATGAATCGGATTGTGCAGTAAAGTCTGTGCCATCTGATAAATAAGGAGTAAAGCACCTGTTTGGATAACTCAAATAATCCATGATTACATCCTCAGAAAGGTCACCGTTTATATCTCCGACATACAGGTTCTGATAGTTGTAACCTGTCGGTAAATCAATTGTATCGGTATTTGTGAAATTTATTCCATCTCCATTGTTAATATATACAAGTCCATTATACCCTGAAATATTAATAAAATCCAGGTAACCGTCACCATTGAAATCACCCGTATGATCCATGGTCAATGATGGTTTCCATGTTTCGGTATAACTATCTTCGTATGTTCCCCATTCAACCAGTGTGGAATTACAGGCTGTCCCGTTTTCCCCTTTCTGTATGATCTCTGCAAGCTGTGATTCATGATTGTAGAAATAATTGAATTCATATTCCCGGATAAGGGTACTTTTATGCTTCACCCCGATAGCTTTCAGCAGGACGTTATCCTGCACCGGGCTGCCGGCAATATAGGAGATGTTTTTATCACTCTTCTGCTCATAGGTGAAAACAATGCTGTTATCCGGGTAGTATCCTGCCGAGGGATTTCCCGTGTATTTAATCTCTATGGGACGGACTTCCCCTGTGCTGTTATTTTCATAGTAAAGGAATTCTATATAATTTCCGTAGTTATCTTCTATTTTATTCAGATACCAGAACAGTACATCGGTTTGTTCCTTTGCTTCTATTTTCGAATTATAGGTATTCCCGTATTCCAGTGTTGACCCGTCTTTTGTTTCAACAATAAAATAGGAAGGACCGGAACCTTTTGTCCCGTAAGAGGTGATCCTCGAGAAATCTTCAAATTCTGTCCTGTACTCTGTTCCGCTTGCCCCATAGGTTCCGTCAACTGCAATGAGCCTGTTACCGTCCAGAGCATATTTATCATCCCCGTCCAGGTTTATGCTGCCTGCTTCCTCATCGTGATATACATCCCTGTTTACCCTTGATATACAGGAGATGCCGCTTATATCCCATCCTCTTCCCAGTAAACCGGTCCCGGCATTGCTGTTATAGGTAATGGCAATCCGGGGAGTCATACCTGCCCTTCCCGGGGGGACCTCTATGGGAATGGAGTATGTAGCCGCTCCTGAGGCAGATACATCAAATGTCCCCGGCAAGCTGCCTACCGGCAGGGAAGTGTTCAGCTCCCGGCCATAATCCGGCTGCTGAATGTAAGAGATATCCGGTAAGCACATCCTGGCTTCAAACTTGTCGGTACCGGAGGGAGAGTAATAAAATCCAGGGGCCAGTACAATGCTGTCATAGGCTTCGTAGGTTTTGTTCCCGGTAATGGTGGTATCCAGTATCCAATAGTCATCTACGTATACCTGTGAATGGATAAGAAATATATTTATAGATATTATTATCCCTGACAGAAATAATGGTAAATATTTCATTTTTATATTATTTTGGCAAAATTTTCCAGCTCCGGCACAGCTTTATTAATAGTACCGGTAATGATATGCTGTTTGCAGATAACCATCCTGCCGGAGGATTGTGCTTTATGCTGTGCCTGAATGTTGAGAGAAAAGAAGATCAAAAATGTAATAACTGTAACAGAACTTTTATAAAATAAAGTTTTCATACATTTGGATTTTTAAATTTTGGATTAATAGCATTTTTCATAATCCAAATATATGGACTTATTTCTATATAATAATACTTTAGACAGTTGGAACATACGCTGTTTTATTAAAATATTTATATTCTTCGCCTGTAATAATTTAATTTACAAGCTTTTAGTTGATGAAGAAAAATATTTCCTGATTTTTAGAAAAAATGGAAAAAAATGAAGAAAATGACAATTTTTTAGGGTGGTTTTTTGTCATTAACCAATTTTTAAAAAATTATTCACATTTTAAAACAAAATATCTCGCATAATTATCTGAATTTGTATATTGTAAAATTAAACCTGTTTAGAATGAATAAAACAATATATCTCTTATCAGTAATTCTTATTCAGACAGGTATATATTTTACTGCCAGCTCACAGGAAAAAGTTCCTGATCCTGTTATGCAGAAAATCTATGAGGAAATCAGGACTCCCTATAAATACGGACTTGTTCTTACAGCGGAAGATACAGCTAAGATGGTGGATTCTCCATGTATTTTTCGCTATAAGAATAATTGGTTTATGACCTATATTGTATTTGATGGAAGGGGATATGAAACATGGATGGCAAGGAGTGATGATCTGCTTCATTGGAAAACATTGGGTCGGATTATGTCTTTTAGTCCAGGGATATGGGATTCCGAGCAGAAAGCCGGTTATATTGCGCTGCAGGATTATACCTGGGGAGGGAGCTATGAGGTTCAGAAATATCAGGGCAAATACTGGATGTCATACCTTGGAGGCAATACATCAGGATATGAAGCAGGTAAACTTGCAATAGGTATTGCTTCAGCAAATAACCTGACCAGAATATCTGAATGGGATAGATTGGATCATCCTGTTCTTGCACCTTCTGATCCTGATGCACGTTGGTATGATCGTAGGACGATATTTAAGAGCACTGTGATTTGGGATAAAGAAGAATCGTTGGGATATCCATTTATAATGTTCTATAATGCTGCAGGAAGCGATGAAGCCTCCGGGATAAAGGAAGCAGAGAGAATTTCTATGGCCGTTTCCGGAAATTTATTACAGTGGTACAGGTATGGAGACCAACCTGTAATTGACCATCAAACCGGAATTTCAGGAGATGCGTTTATAACACGCATAGAAAACCTGTGGGTGATGTTTTATTTCGGCGCTTTCTGGAAACCCGGTGCATTCGACCGTTTTGCCTGTTCATATGATCTTGTGAACTGGACAACCTGGAATGGGGAGGATCTTATCAGTCCTTCCGAACCCTACGATGACCGCTATGCACACAAACCTTATGTCATTAAATATAACGGAATAGTATATCATTTTTACTGTGCTGTAAATAAACAGGGCAGGAGAGGGATCGCTGTTTCCACATCAGTGGATACAGGTAAAAGCAACCTGAATTTTCCTGAATAACATGAATGATATCCATAACACCCTGCAATAATTCGATAAATTAAAAAAACGCAGAGGCGCAAAATATTGATTAACAACAATAAAAGCTTCAGCAGCACGCAGATGACAGAGTAAGGAAGAAGGGAGCCTTTAAATTAGTAACTTGCAAAAGTCCCCCTCCTTGCTCCGCCATAGCTTCGCGAAGGCGAGTGGGGGATTCCAGCCTGCCGACTGGCAGGTAGGGGGAGATTACTTTTTAAAGTAGGCTCAATATTTAAAAATTAAATTATGAGAATTTCTTCAATCATATTTCTTCTTATCCTTTTTCTAATCTCCGGATGTTACAATTTCAGCATCAAAAAATCCGACAATTCAGTTGAAATTGTATTACCTTCCGATGATAAAACGGATCAGCCCGGGAATATTAAACTCGAAATATTTTCCCCGGAAATCGTTAAAATTGCTGCCTCTTATGATGATTCAGTCTTAAGTGTTCCCAGTATCATTGCAGTTGAAAAACCGGACCGGGAAGTTAGTTTTTCTGTCAGAAGAAACAGGAGAAATATACAGATATCAACAGATAGTTTGATAGTTTCTATAGCTCTGCCTTCGGGGAAAATCAGTTTTTCTGACAGGAACGGTCATATTTTGTTATTGGAAAACGGACGCAGACTGACCCGCTTTTCAAATGAGGTCGTAGGGGACCAGCATCATGTCTTTCAGTATTTTCAATGGCAGGAAGATGAAGCTCATTTTGGGCTGGGTCAGCACGACCATGGATTTCTGAATCTTCGTGGAAAAGAGATAGAACTATACCAGGAAAATACAAAAGTATCGGTTCCCTTCCTGTTGTCAGCAAAGGGATATGGTTTACTATGGGATAATTATTCCCGGAGCGCCTATAATGATACCGGCGACAGCTCTTTTTTCTATTCTGAAACTGGGGATAAAATTCAATATTATTTTATCAGGGGTGTAAATTTCGACAGTATTATTTCAGGATACAGGTACCTGACCGGGGAAGCACCATTATATCCAAAGTGGGCATTAGGTTATATGCAAAGCAGGAACAGGTACCGTTCAGATAAAGAGCTGCTTGGCGTGGTTAAAAAACAGCGTGAGTTGAATATCCCTGTGGATGTGATCATCCTGGATTATTATCATTGGGGAGACCATGGTTTTGGTTCTTTTGTATTCGATAAAAAGGATTTTCCCGAACCGGTAAAAATGATTGATGAACTACATGAAAAGTATAACTGTAAACTTTTAGTTTCAGTCTGGCCATCTTTTACTCCCGGAACGAAAAACTGGCAGTTATTCAACGGGAATAATTACCTGCTGGATGTTATGGTTTCTTTCAACTCCCAGGTTCATGATGCCTTCAATCCTGCTGCCGGAAAACTTTATTATGATTTGCTGAAAGAAGCTTATCTGGATAAAGGAGTTGATGGCTGGTGGTTTGATGCAACCGAACCGGAAAACCTCAGGCAGTTTTATAAAAGCAATTGTTTCCTTGGTCATACGGCAAAGTACCTGAATCTTTATTCTTATTTTGACATGAGGAATATTTATGAGAACCAGGTAAAAGACACCGACAAAAGGATCTATATTCTTACACGTTCAGCATTTGCCGGACAGCAAAAATTTGGAACCACAGTATGGTCAGGTGATATACATTCCACTTTTAAAGAACTAAAAATCCAGATCCCTGCCGGTTTGAATTTTTGTATGTCAGGTATTCCATACTGGACTACGGATATTGGAGGATACAGGGGGGGGGATCCGTCTGACCCGGCTTATCAGGAGGTGTTTACACGCTGGTTTCAGTATGGGACATTTTGTCCCGTTTTCAGGGCTCATGGGCGAAGATATCCTGGTGACAGAACAGGCCCTAATGAAATATGGTCGTATGGATTGGAAAAGCAGGAAATACTTACTTCATACATTAATTTACGATACCGCCTGATGCCTTATATCTATTCACTTTCGGATATGGTAACATCGGAGGGATATACCATCATGCGTGGTTTGCCTTTTGATTTTCAGTCAGATACAAATGTTTATAAAATCACTGACCAGTTTATGTTTGGAAAGAACCTCCTGGTCTGCCCTGTTACAGATCCAGGTGTAAATACCCGAAGTGTTTATCTCCCGGAAGGATGCCAGTGGTTTGATTTCTGGACAGGGGAAAAATATGAAGGGGGACAATATATAGTGGCATCAGCACCGATCCATATTATTCCCCTGTTTGTAAAGTCAGGTTCAATCATTCCAATGGGACCTGTAATGCAATACAGTACCGAAAAAATTGCCGATCCGCTTGAAATAAGAATTTACCCGGGTCAGGATGGTATTTTTACCATATATGAAGATGAGAATGATAATTTTAATTATCTTAAGGGTGTCTTTCAGAAAATTCCATTGCAATATAACAATACTGATAAAACGCTTACCATTGGTCCTTCTGTCGGGACATACCCGGGATGCCCCGTGGAACGTAAGTTACATATTGTTATAGTAGATGATAAAAAGGGGGTTGGAATGGAAGAGGTAAAGGTTGCTGATCATGATGTAATTTATTCAGGGAACAGAATGGTTATTAAGTTGGGGATTTAGCATGTTGTGCGATTTATATAAACTTAAATGTATTAATACAATACTTCGTTATAATTTTGTAATGTATTGATAAAGAACATTTTATTAATTGAATTAATTATTGCACATGTTATTAATAATCAGTATTTTAAGCCTTTGCACCTCAGCGTTTTTTTTAAATTAAACTAACTATTGTTAATAATGAAAAACCAATGTACTTATATACTAATTGTTTTTCTTTCTTTGATAATTTTTCCTGCATGTTTGACCAGGAAACCACCAACTGATAAAGAAGGGCGCCCGCTTATTGTTAAACTTGGGACAATTGATTGTGACCTGGTAGAGACAACTCCCATAGTGTTTAATAACAAAGTTTACCGTTTTGAATATGTCCGTACCCGATATTGGAATAATCATACCGGTGACTCATATTTCCGATTTGTTGATCACGAAACGGGAGAATTTACAAAATCTTTTGCCGAGGGCTATCATCTTGGGAGTGCTTTTGTATACAATGATACAGTTTATGTAACTGCTGTGGATAAGTGGGACGGTGAGACTGTCTATATTTTTGCTTCAAATGACCTTGAAAACTGGAATTGCAGGAAAGCTTTTACATTGCCGGGATATGGCATTTATAATACTTCACTCATTAAAGCAGATAATAAATTTGTCTTAATGTTTGAAATTGGTAAACCTGAAGAGGAAGCAGGAGTACGATTTACTGCTCATTTTGCAACTTCACCTGATTTAAAAGAATGGGAAGTGCTGTCATCAGATCATAATTATTCAAAGGATCGTTATACTGCGCCCCATTGTTTAAGATATCTTGATGGATATTTTTATAATTTTTTTCTGGAATCTTATAATGGTTTTGAAATGAGGGTTGTGCGATCTAAAGATTTTATAGAATGGGAGTCCAGCCTCTTAATCCCGATATTAGAAGCTTCTTCAGAAGATAAAATAATTGTCAATGAAAATTTGCCAGAGGATTTAAAGCAAAAAATTTATAAAGCAGAAAACTGTAATAATTCTGATATTGATTTTTGTGAATATAAGGGACAATTAATTATTAACTATTCCTGGGGTAATCAAACAGGTATAGAGTTCCTTGCAGAAGCATTTTATGAAGGGACAACAGAACAATTCCTGAGAGGTTGGTTCCCTGAATAATTAAAAAATTTTGTAATCTATAAATACCAAACCGCACAAGCGGTTAAGGAAAAAACAGAATTATGAATGTATCTCAAGTAATAAATAGTAAGACAATCTTAATTTCACTGATTATTATACTATGTTCAGGATTTCTCATGTTGTTAGGTATTGGATGCAGACATTCACCACAAAACCAAAAAATCAGTGCACATTCAACTAAAAACTTTTTTATTGGAATTGATAACTCAGGTGACAAGTTTGAACCTGATGAATTTTTCAACTCTGCTGCAATGGAAGCCCTGGGTGTTGATTTTGTAGTTTATAAATACCGGGGACCAAAAGGTACTCTAGAAGAGGAAGCAGCGAAAATGAAAAAACTGGCAGAAAGTTTTCATGATAAGAAATTGAACATAGTCATAAATGTAGAATCCGGAAACTGGAGGCTGGATATGTTCAGCACAGATGGGCATAATTGGGTAAGGCAACCTGGTGATCTGCATTTGTTTAAATTTCCGCCACTGGCACTGAGGAGCCTGACGGAATCACCTGCTGTATGGGGTATAATGTATGATGAATTGGAACATTCGCAGATTACCCGTAATTTAACTTTGACCCTGCGTCATCCCGGCGTGGAACTTGTTAGTCTGGCTGAACCAACAGGTATGGATTTTAAATCAGCAGATATAGCTGTTTACGAAGGAGCAAAATCTCTCGTAGATGAATGTAAAGGCTATGGCACGGACAAGGTACTTACAGAACATGTATGGCCTGTTCTTTTCCATAATTTTGCACGTGCCGGTATAACTCCGGCATACAAACAAATGAAAGAGAACTGGTCAAATGTTATGGCTGCTTGTGCAATGGGTGCGTGCCTGCAATATAATAAGGAATTGTGGGCATGTCTTGACCTCTGGAATCATAATACCTTTCCCGGACACTCAGCAGAAGAATTATGGGCTAACCTGTTATTCGCATATTGGACCGGGGCCGATAAAGCTTATGTTGAAAGTATCGGTAATCACACTTATGACGTGTTTGATAACGGAGGTATAAAGCTAAAGGAAAGAGGGGAAACTCTGAGCCGCTTCGCAAAGGAATATTTACCCGATAATCCCCGCCCATATTCTTTCAGAGATTTTGAACCTGAAATCGCAATTATCAGGTTTGATGACACAGAATGGGGGCAAGGTGATGGTGTATATTGTACTGTTGATGCGAATAAGGAAGGTACCGAAAAGATGGATTTATATTGGAAAGACTGGCTCTTTGGAGCATATGACCTTAGCACAAGCCCTGAATCTGAAGAATGGATCAAAGCCTGGCATACCATCACACATGGAATGGTAAAAAAAGAAAGCCTTTCATGGAATGCAGGAAATTATTATAAAGGTGTACCACACAGATCTTTCGCTCCTGTAAATGCTCCGGTAGTATTTGATGATGATGTTACCGGGAAATATTTAAAAACTTTGAAACTTGCCTTCCTGTGTGGCTTGTTTATAAGCGAAAATACTCTGTCAGATGTATATTTCCTGGTCAGAAATAATGGGCTCGTTGTCGTGACATCAAAACGTTTTGCTCCGGAAAATTTTGTCCGGGAATATTATGGTGGAACTAAAAAATATGAAGACGGAAAGGGAAAATGGATAATCACTGATGATATGGCCGGCGAAGATTTAAAAAAAGCAGTAAAACCATTTATTGGTAAACCGGATGAAATCATTTATAAATTTTCAGAGAACCGAAAGGTGATAATGAAAATATCTCCTGATGGAAACGAACTTGAGATAATTAAAACAAATTTTTAACAGTATATACATAATAATAAATATTTGGAAATGAAGAAATTAAAACAAAAATTTTATATCCTGTTAACATCCGTTTCTTTGCTGACATTCAGTTTTTGTTTCAGGCAGGAAAAACAACCGGTTGATTATGTAGATCCGTTTATATGCACGCTGGGAGATCATGGCCATTGGCTTCCGGCAGCTCTTGTCCCGTTCGGACTGGTTCAACTGTGTCCCGACACATACCCCGGCAGCCTCACAGCTCACGGAGACCTGGCACATTCAGGATATGACTATTCTGATAACCATATTCGTGGATTCAGTCATCTGCACAGGGGAAGCTCTGGAGGTGGAAGAATTCATGACAGAGCAGGTCTGATTTCCCTTGTGCCTTTCGTGAATAACCCTGCTGATACATTTTTTATTAACCCTGTTCTGAAAATAAACAAGGATACTGAAAAAGCAGTTGCGGGATACTACAGCGTTCATCTTTTACAGGATGATATTCTGGCAGAATTGACTGCCACTTCTTTAACCGGGTTACATCGTTATACCTTTCCGGAAAATAAAATCCCGAAAATATTTATTAATTCAGGAAAAAGAGGAATTTCCATATCGTGTTCGCTTGTCAGTGAGAACAGCGTGGAAGGTTCAATGGGTAACAAGTATTTTGTAATGCAATTCAGCAGTCCTGCTACAAAATCCTTTATCTGGACCGGAGAGAATAAAAAAGAGGGTAATGTCACCGAAAACCGGCCGGGAGGAGGTATGATACTGGAATTTGCTGATTTGCAGAATAATGTATTGCTGGTAAAAGTAGGAATATCTTTAACCGGAATAGATGGAGCAAGTAAGAATCTGGAAACAGAATGCCCGGGATGGGATTTTCGGGAGATAAAAGAAAAAGCCAATGAAGACTGGAATAATGTTCTTTCCTCTATTCAGGTACAAGGTGGGATTGAAGAATATAAGACAATTTTTTATACTGCGCTTTACCACACGTGCTTTTTGCCCACTACCCTTACTGATGTGGATGGAAAGTACCCGGGGCTCGACAAACAGGTACACAAGGCTAAAGGGTATATCCATTACGGAGGTTTTGCATTCTGGGATTCTTTCCGGACAAAATATCCCCTGTATAGTTTATTTGCTCCCGAAATTTATCGTGACATTGTTACTTCACTCCGTGATCTCTATGAGCAGGCAGATAACTGGGGTCCTTTTCCCGAAACAGATCATCCCCCGCATGGAGTGCTCTTTAAAGCTGCCGGAGAAAATGGTTACTCGGTTCATAATTCCTGTCGCCATGAACACATGCTGATGGTTATGACCGATGCATGGTACAAAGGTCTTTTCACTCCCGATCTCAAAACTGTTTATCCTTATATACGGAAAGAAGCAATGTTGCAAATGCCGGAACGTTACGATTCTATAGGGTATATCCCTGCACGTCCCGATCAGACCGGTGAATATTGCTGGGATAACTGGTGTGTTGCCCGGTTGGCAAAGGAACTTGGTTATGAAGATGATTATAACTATTTCATGAAACGCTCCCGATATTGGAAAAATACATGGGATCCTTCTATCAGGTTTTTTCGTGCACGTGCTGCTGATGGTTCCTGGCTCGATTTTCCCGACGACCCGACCGTAAATCGTGAGAAATACACCTACGAAGGAAGCAAATGGCACTGGAGATGGAATGTTCTGCATGATGTTCCTGCCTTGATTGATATGTTTGGGGGTAAAGAATTATTTATAAAGGAACTGGAATATTTTTTTGATAATGATCTTTATACTGCCGGAAACCAGATTGATCTTCAGGCTCCTTTCCTTTTTAACTTTGCAGATGCTCCCTGGCTGACACAAAAATGGGTGCGAAAAATACTTACTGAACCAATAATTCAGAAATACGGTACACATAATTTTTTTCCGGAACCTGTCTTTGACCGTGTTTATAAATCAACTCCGGATGGTTATCTTCCCGAAATGGATTGTGATTATGGTTGTATGGCTGCCTGGTATGCAATGAGTGCAATGGGACTATACCAGGTGTGTCCCGGTGACCCGGTTTACCAGATCACAGCTCCCGTTTTCGATAAAGTGACATTAAAACTTAATCAAAAATTTTATCCTGCCAAAGAATTTAGTATTATTGCAGAAAACCTGGATAAGGAAAATATTTATATACTTTCGGCAGAATTAAACGGGAAACCATTGAACCGCTCATGGATAAGTCATGATGAAATAATAAAAGGAAGAAAACTTGTTTTTAAAATGGGAAATAAGCAAAATGAAAACTGGGGAATTGCTTCTGAATGAACAATATTAATGTTTTTTTTTGCAAGTTGCTGATTTATAGGACCTCCCCCTTTAGGGGGTTGGGGGGGGATAAAAATTGAAATTGAAAATAAAACTTCTTGCTGTAGCTTTTAATAATAAAAAATAATAATAAAGGAAAATATGAAATTGATCAGCACTATTGTTTCAGTGATTTGTTTTTGTTCATTATTCGGACAAAATACTGGTGCACAGGGTTTAAGAAAAGAAGGTTCACCACCTTCCGGTAAGGAGAAACAACCCGTTGTCCGTAAAGTGAAAGATGTTGTGATTTATGAAGATGCACGTTTTTATTCTTGTTTTCCTTCAGTTATCAAACGTCCGGATGGTGAATTGATGGTGGCATTCCGCAGGGCTCCGGATCGCAGGATTTTCGGTGAAAAGGGGAATAAACATGTTGACCCGAACAGTTACCTTGTAATGGTACGTTCCTCTGATGGTGAGAACTGGACCTCCGAACCCGAGCTGATCTATGCTCATCCTTTTGGCGGTTCACAGGATCCTTGCCTGTTGCAACTAAAAGATGGAACTATCCTTTGTTTAAGTTATGGATGGGCTTTTATTAACCAGGAAGCAAAAGATAACCTGAAAAAGCCTTATGCAGAAGCAGGAGGTGCCATCTTTCTTGGTGGATATACTGTTCGCTCTGTTGATGGAGGAAAAACCTGGACAGGACCGTTGTATCCTCCCCATATTGCCTCAGAGAAAAATTATACTCCGATGGGAGAACCTTTACCGGCCTATAACCGCGGCGCATTGTGTGAGGGGAAAAATGGGAGGATTTACTGGGTCGTTGCATCAGGAGATTCAGGAATAGTGAAAAAAACATCCACTCATTTGCTGGTATCAGATGATAAAGGTTTATCATGGCAATATTCGGCTCCTGTGGCGTCAGACGAAAAAGCATCATTTAATGAGACTTCAGTATATGAAACACCTGATGGGGATATTATTGCTTTTCTGCGGACGGCTGATCTTGAAGGACAGGCGTGTATCGCCCGTTCATCTGACGGCGGAAAAACTTTCGGAAAATGGGAAATAATGGGCTTCAAAGGACATCCCTTGAATGCATTACGATTACCTGATAACAAGGTGTTGTTAACCTATGGATATCGTTACGAACCTTATGGGATCAGAGCAAGGATACTGAACGCTGAATGTACTGATTTTAAAACTGCTCCCGAAATTATTCTTCGTGACGACGGCGGAACCGGCGACCTGGGTTATACCTGGCCTGTCTTGCTGGAAGGAAACAAAGTACTGGTTGTGTATTACTTTAATAGGGGAAATGGAACCCGCCATATTGCCGGTACTATATTGGAAATAAATTAGAATAATTGTAATATAGAGTCTGCTGCGAAAAGATATGGTTTCAATTTTAAAAGAAAGAATTGCCACAGATTACTCAGATTATCAATTAATTAATACAAATTAATCTGTGAATCTGTGGCGATATTTAAAATAATATGACTTTTCAGAGTAGACTCAATATATATTCATTTGAAAAAATCAAACCGCAATGGCGGTTTTATAAACCAAAATTAAATCTTAAATCATCATGAACAGAAATTTTAAATTATTATTGCCGGCTTTGATCCTGGCGTTTTTATCATCTGCCTCCTATGCAGATGTTAAACTTCCGAAAATATTCAGTTCCAATATGGTACTGCAACAGGGAATTGAGATTTCAGTATGGGGTTGGGCAGATAAAAATGAAAGTGTTACTGTTTCGTTAGACGGAAAATCAGTAAAAACAAAAGCTGATAAGAAAGGTTCATGGTCAGTAAAATTACCTTCCATGGATTATGGTGGCCCGTATACACTTTCCGTGAAAGGGAAAAACCTGGTGGAATTCACAAATGTAATGATTGGTGAAGTATGGGTATGTTCCGGTCAGTCTAATATGAATTGGAATGTTGGTAATAGCAACAATGCTGAAATTGAAATAGCTTCTGCCAATTACCCTGCTATACGTCTTTTTCAGGTCCCTTTGAGAATGGCAGAAACACCCAAGGAAGATTTTGAAGAAGGGGAATGGAAGGTTTGCACCCCGGAAAATGTTCCGAACTTCTCTGCAGTCGGATATTTTTTCGGAAGGGAACTTTTTCAGGAATTAAATGTGCCTGTAGGCCTTATACAATCTGCATGGGGCGGTACTGTTGCTGAGACCTGGATAAGCTCGCAAACAATAAAAGATGATCCCGATTTTGCTAAGAAACTTATTGAACTTCAAGGTGTAGATATTATGAAAGGAAATGAAGAAGAAGAGAAAAAGATAAAGGAACTCTTTGGAGATAAATTTCCATGGGCAGATATTGGAATTATTAATGGAATTCCGGTATGGGCAGATGTTAACCTGGATGATAGTGACTGGCGGAAAATTAATGTGCCAGGTTATTGGGAAGAACAGGATTATTCAATTTTTGACGGAGTAGCTTATTATCGCTGCGAAATTAACCTTACCCGGGAACAAATCAAACAGACTGCCGTTCTGCACCTTGGAATGGTGGATGATTCGGATATAACATGGATGAATGGCGTGGAAATCGGGAAAACCGATGGTCATAATATTAACAGAGTATATACAATCAGTTCGGAATTGTTGAATCCCGGTAAAAATATTCTGACAGTCAGGGTTAATGATACAGGCGGCCTGGGGGGTATCTGGGGGGAACCTGAGGATCAATTTCTGATGACAGGAAATGAGAAGATAGACATTTCCGGTGAATGGAAATTCCGTTTTGGTAAACCTTTAATTCGCAGAGGATTCACACCAAATGTGTATCCTACAGTTTTATTTAATGCTATGATTAATCCGATTGTCCCTTATGGTATAAAAGGTGCAATCTGGTACCAGGGGGAATCAAATGCAAGCAGGGCGCTACAGTATCAGAGAATATTTCCTGCCCTTATTAACGACTGGCGTTCTCACTGGAAGTTAGGTGACTTCCCGTTCTTATGGGTGCAACTGGCTAACTTCCGTAAACCTGTCGACGAACCTGCAAAAAGCGAATGGGCTGAGTTACGTGAAGCACAAACTATGACACTGAAACTTCCAAATACCGGCATGGCCTCTGCCATAGATATTGGTGAAGCAAATGATATTCATCCAAGGAATAAACAGGATGTGGGAAAACGTCTCGCCCTGAATGCGCTGAAAATTACCTACGGAAAAGACGTGGTTCATCAGGGACCAATGTTCAGTTCAGTTAAGTTTATAGAGCAGAAAGCTTATGTGACATTTGACTGTTTTGGCAGCGAACTTACTGTTAAAAACCGTTACGGATATGTTAACGGTTTTTCCATCGCAGGTCCTGATGGTAAATTTTATTGGGCACAGGCTCATATTGTAAGCGAAAACCAGGTGGAAGTATCTTGCGAAAAAGTTACTGAACCTTCAGCTGTAAGATACGGATGGGCAGATAACCCCGATGATCTGAACCTGTATAATAAGAAAGGACTGCCTGCCAACCCATTCCGGAGTAAATTATAAGGGAGATTATCCATATTACTAAAACCCAAATATAAGTCCAATCCGAAAAGTTATATTATTTCAAATATCGCCACAGATTCACAGATTAATTTGTATTAATGGATTGATAATGTGAGTAATCTGTGGCAATTCTGTCTTTTAAAATTGAAAAAATATCTTTTCGGAGCGGACTCAAATATAAAATTCCATACCATGTATAAATTTAAATCAACAATTATTGCGGTTACCATTGTATTCTCTCCTCTGATATCAAATTCATCATTAGCGCAAAATCCAATCTTAAAAACAGGAGAATGTTTACGTAACTGGTATCTCGCAGGACCTTTTCCACTGGAGGAAAATGCAAACAAAGATCAGTTTCTGTCAGGCTTTGATATTGATTTTCTGGAAAAATGTGGTGGTGAATCTAATCCTCGTGTTAAAGAAGGGCAAGCGGTAAAATATAATGATGTATCTGTACACTGGATTAAATATGAAAGCCCCGATGCTGTTATAAACCTGGATAAGATGATTTCGGAAGTAAGTTATGTCGCAGCTTATGCATATACTGAAATTGAATCAGAAAAAGAAGGAGTATATTTATATTCCCTTGGAGCTGACGATGGGGTGAGACTTTGGTTTAACGGTGAAAAAGTAGGGGACTATCCCGGTAAACGAAATGTTATCAATCAGGATGATAGATTAATACCGGTTAATGTTCGCAAAGGGAAAAATACCATCTTATTAAAAGTTGAAGAGAGAGGAGGTTCATGGGGATTCATTACCAGGTTTTTACCTACCGGTCCGGGTGAATTGGTTAACCTGATCCCCTTGTTTCATGTTTATGTAAAAAGCAATGGCACTCCTGAGTTGAGATTATCCAGGGAGGAGATTGCTGCTGAAAATTTATTCAAATCTGTCCGGCTTAAAATAATAAATGAAAATAATAAGGATATCATCTGGCAGGGAGATTGGGACCGTAAGCAGCATATGACCTTACCCTTCGGAAGTGATGAATATAGACCAAACATCCTGATAATTAATGCGATATTGACAGATGGTAACTTGTGGGAAAAAGAAATTTCATTCACTTCAGGGATACCTGATCATTATAAGCTGTTCGAAAATGGAACGACTAGCTACCGGATCATCATTGCTAAAGATGCATCAGAAAGTGAGCAATGGGCTGCAAAGGAGCTTCAACACTGGCTGGCTGAAATAAGTGGTGCAATGTTCCCCATACAAACGGATGAGGAAGAACCTGGGGAAAATGAAATAATTATCGGATATAACAGGCATTCGCTTGCATTGCTTACCCCCGGCACTCAAAAACCTGAAGATACAGATGAAAGTTATCACTATAAAAACATAGGTTCAAACCTTCTTTTACTGGGAGGAAAGGAACGGGGTGCGATGTATGCCGTATTCTCTTTCCTTGAGAATGAGTTGGGGTGCCGGTGGTATACATCTTCCGTCAGCGTTATTCCATCAAAAATAAATTTTACATTCAGTGTATTGGATCATTCAGAGTCACCTTCTGTCAGAGTACGTAACGATTTTTATTACGAGGCATTTGATCCGACCTGGGCAGCCAGAAATAAAATAAATGGGTCTATGGGTCCGCGTGAGCAGGTTGGCGGAGTTGAAGGGTATTGGGGCGTACATACTTTTAACAGGTTCTTACCTCCTTCAGAATTTTTTGAAACACACCCTGAGTATTTTAGTTTAATTGATGGTAAACGAACTTCCGATAGGGCGCAATTATGCCTCACAAATCCGGATGTTCTCGATATTGTTACAGAAAGATTAAAGAAAGTAATGATTGAAGAGCCTGAATGCCTAATTTATTCGGTTTCTCAAAACGACTGCAGAAATCCTTGTCAATGTGAAAAATGCCAGGCTATCGCTAAAAAAGAAGGAAGTGAAGCAGGTCCATTGATCTGGTTTGTTAACCAGGTTGCAGAAAGAATTAAAGATGAATTTCCTGATAAATATGTTGGAACGCTCGCATATCAATATACCAGGAAGCCACCAGCTACCATTAAACCTCTTGAAAATGTTGTTGTGCGTTTTTGCAGTATTGAGTGCTGTTTTGCACACGACTTTAAACATTGTCATATAAATGATAAGTTTCTCGAAGACCTGGAAGGTTGGGCTGCTATTGCTCCCCATATGTATATTTGGGATTATGTGGTCAGTTTCAGGGAATATGTGCTACCTTTTCCCAATTTTAAGGTCCTTCAGCCAAATATTAAAACTTTCATTGAAAACAATGCTATAGGGATAATGGAGCAGGCTGCTTATCAGAGCAGAGGTGCAGAATTTGCCGAATTACGCGCATATGTTATAGCAAAATTATTGTGGAATGTTGATAGTGATGTGGATAAGGTTATTGACGATTTCATGGCAGGTTACTACGGACGAAGCGGACAGTATGTACGCCAGTATTTTGATCTGCTGCATGGACTGGTAACACCCGAAACACATATTTATATAGGCTCAAAAGGATATGCGTATAATAATATGCTGTTTACGGATGAATTCGTCAGGGAAGCAGAACAAATATTTGATAAGGCTGAACATGTTGCAGATAATGTTGAAATTTTACAGCGTGTAGAAATGGCGCAATTGCCCATAATGTATCTGAAATGTAAAAGAAATCCTTCTCAGGCTAAAATTGACGGAACATATGATCGCTTCTGCCAGATTGTGGAACGGGAAGGAATTACACATCTTTCTGAAAGCGGAAAGAGGGTTGATGATCTTTTTCATAAAAATGTAAAAGAAGCGGAATGATGAATATATAATTGGCGGAAATCAATTATTATATGTATATTAATTCGCTTATCAGCAAGTTAGGCAAAATGCAAGATAGACATGCAAATTCAAGAATTAATTTTAGAGATATGAGAAATAAAATTCTCTCTGCAATTTTACTAATGATTTCTTATTGTATATCAAATGCTCAGGTTGATAGCACAATAAATAGTTTATTAAATCAATATATAGTGTCTTCTGCAAATAATGATGCAGGAATGATAGTTGGTGTTATTGATAGCAATACAGAGAAAGCAAATATTTTTTATAAAGGAGCTATAAATAGGGATAATGACTTAAAATTGGTTTGTCCTGCCTCAAAACCTGCAATTAGTTATTTAATCTTAAAAAACGGGATAAATATTCAATCATCGATTGATAAATGGTTCCCGACTTATAAAGAATATTTAAAAGCAAATGAGATTACGATAAAAATGCTGTTGTCAAACACAAGCGGGATAAGGGATTATGTTGATGTTTTAACAGATAAAGGCTTGCAATGCGATGCACAGTATACAGTTGATTTGGCATATAAGAGTAAAACCCTTGCATTTAATCCGGGCGATTCAATCCTATATTCAAATACAGGGTTTAATGCAGCAGGAATTATCTTAGAAAAAGAAACAAATAAAACGGTTGATGATTTATTAAATCAGTATTTTAAGGAAATATCCCCTTCAATTCGCATGGATGATGGAAAAGGGTATTATCCAAAAGGATATAAAAATCCATGGCCATATCATTACAGTCAATCAGGGTTCTCGGGTGGGTTGATAGGAAAAATTGAGGATTATTTGAAAATGATGGATTTCATTTTTAAACAACCTGAATTTCAGATAATGACAGATTGGGTTACAGAAGTCAATGGTATTAATTGGGGTTTAGGAATCTTTGGGCAGGGAGATATAATTATGTATCAGGGAAATTCTGGCGCAAACCTCTCATTTTTGATACGTATTAATTCAAAAATAATCTATGTGCATACTACAAATGAATTAGATTATAATAAGTTTCAAGGATATGTTAATAATTTGATACCCTTATTGATGCAAATATAAAATGCACTTTGCCTAACAAATGGTATAGTGCATGCGGGTTTCAGAGGTTTGCGAGCGTTTGTGGCTCGTAAAAATAGGTTGGTGTAAACTGATAAGTTTCGCCTCGTAATCCCGCACGACACCATACCATAAACCGTTATAAAAAATTGAAAACCCAACTATGAAACAAAGTACCCTATTCATCCTTATAGTCGTTATTTTAACGATAGGATGTAATGAAAAAACTAATGATCAGAATGTTTTCAATTCACATGCAGATACTCTTTTCCTTCAAACAATAAAAATAAAAGGAGACAGCCTTTTCAATTTAGGTGCTGGATCTGCAACTTTTCTTGATACTAATGAATTGAAACAGTTAGAATGGTTTGATTTTTATCCAGACTATACAATAATTTATCCCGACAGTATTAAAAAAATGGAGTTAGGATTTATAGTTGTAATGTTTGATTCGTTGAAGTATTTTGATGCTGCAACAAAACAAGTAATTAAGCAAAAAAATTATGATTTGGCAGACCGGCAAATATTAATGATTAAAGGTTTAATGAAAGACAACGAGATTTTTATTGTAGATCAAAATAATAATAAGGATTTAACTGATGATAGTGTTAGGGTATTTCAGGAATGGAACTGGAAATCTGATGCAAACCTGATTCCTGTCCAATACAATGTGGATTTTGGAAACAAAATAATTCATTACATGGGTTGGTATAAAATAGGATTAAACCATGGGAATTTATTAAACTCAACATCTCAATTTTTATTATCCAAATTTACAATAGACAAAGAAGAATATGTCATTGGTGTTGCAGATCGCAATTGTACTACTTTTGACTTTATAAGTCCAATTATGTATCCATTTTCGGAAAGCGGTATATCTCGAGACACATTGATAAATGGCGATGTGGTTAAATTAGGAGAATATATTAAACTAGGAAAAAATCATTACCAATTTGCCAAATTATATAATGGTAGTGGAACAATCGTTCTAATCAAAGAAAATAATTTCAATAATCTGATTGGAACTCAAATCGGAATGATTGCACCTTCATTCAATATTAAGTCCATCAAAGGAAAACAATACACATATAAAGATTTTCCTTATAAACCACTCTTAATTGCAAATTTTTCTGGTTGTACTCGACAATCTTATGATCAGTATAAAAAAATAATTGATCAATATTCTGAGAAGATCGATATTATTGGTGTTGAGGTTGATATCGATGAAAATATTGGTGGTATAATTGTCAATATTAATGACTCTGTCAATATCGATTTTTATAAAAACTATCGAAATGCATTTAGTAGTTATGATTGTTATTTATTAAACACAGAAAAAAGAATAATTGACAAATTTGAGATTTTTGATTGGGAAAAGACACTTAGTAAACACATTGAAGACAAAGAATAAAACAACTTTTTATAACATTTTGTATTAGTAATGACAGGCGAAGTGGTAAATATCAAGGTTTGTATCCCGCTCAAACTGCGTAGCGGTTTGACATGGAAGTGCCATGCAATCTGCCACTACTCATACAATTTACCGTTATAGTATATCCAAGAAATATATACAATAGAATAGAAAACTGAATCTGAAATATGAATTGGAAAAGCAAAAAGAAAGTAATTATAATTAATGCATTTTTAGTAGCAGCATTATTTGGTTTAGTCTCCCTAAATAAAGAATTTCTAAGACCCACTTTGAATAATTCAAATGTACTGAAAGTTCTTACAGGTTGCTTTCCGAATTTTATTGCGGCCTTTATAATCAGTCTGGCATCAGTAAGTGCTGTATTGGTTCGTAAATTAAACCATGGACGATTAATTGTTTATGTATGCTCACTAGCAGTATTTATTATATTGATGATAGAGGAACTTATACCTATGTGGGGAGCAAGTACATATTACGACTCATTTGATATTATTGCAAGTGGAACAGGTTCATTATTAGCTATTATTACTTATGAATTGTTGCTCTCTTTCAAAAATAGAAGAAAGCGAAGTTTGGGATTATGAAAATAAATCTGTTCTTGACAATTATACCAAATTTTGGTATCTTTGAGAAAAAATTGATACATCATGAATAGAAACACTTCAATATCAATAGGAAATCATTTTGACACTTTTATAAAAAGTAGAATAACTGCAGGACGATATAAAAATGCAAGTGAAGTAGTCCGTGCAGGATTAAGGCTTTTAGAAGAAGAAGAAAATAAAATTATTGCATTAAAAGAAGCTATTCAGGAAGGGGTAGAAAGTGGAATTGCTGATGATTTTAGTCCTGAGTCACATTTAGAGAAATTAAAATGTAAAAAGAACCTGAATGGCCAAATATAAATTCACAAACAAAGCAGTTGATGATCTAACTCAGATTTGGAATTACACAGTTAAAAAATGGTCAGAAAATCAAGCAAATAGATATTATGATATGCTTATAGAAAATTGCAAAGATATTGCATCTGATCCTGAAATAGGCAAAAAATATTCAGGAATTACAGAGAATTTATCAGGCTTTAGAGCAGGTCGACATATTATTTTTTACCGCAGGATTAAGGAAGATGAAGTTGAAATCACAAGAATTCTCCACGAAAAAATGGATTTAAAGATTAAAATAGAAGAGAAATAATCCCATGACCTATTAATTTTTTATTTTCAGTTATTATAATGAAAATTTCTATAACAAAGTATGATCTTGCAATGATGCAGAAGCTTATAAAAATTGGAATAAAAGCAAAAATAAATAGCCAAAAATCAATTAAATCCCTCATTTTAGCATTTTTACCAATCTTATTTACTTTCCAGATGTGTTCCAGCCATAAAACTGAAAACACGGAAAAACATGCAAATAAAATAACTATAGCCGAATTAAAAAGCAATTTTCAAAATCCTCCTCCCTCTTCCCGGCCCGGTGTGTACTGGTATTTTATGGATGGCAATCTGTCAAAGAAAGGAATGACGGAGGATTTACTGTCAATGAAAGAAGCAGGTATCGGGAGTGTGCTCTTTCTCGAAGTGAATGTCGGAATTCCCAGGGGTAAAGTGGATTTCATGTCTGAGGAATGGCAGGGGATTTTTACTCATGCAGTTAATGAGTGTGGTAGACTCGGCATTGAATTTACTTTGGGAATTGGACCTGGATGGGCTGGAAGTGGTGGCCCCTGGGTGAAACCTGAAGAATCCATGAAACATCTTGTTTATAGCTCTGTAAATGTTACAGGCCCGTCAAAACAGGAAATCATACTTCCTTTACCTGAACCCCGTAAACCATATTTTGGTGAGGGTATCTTTACCGGGGATCTTAAGAAACAATGGCAGGAATACTATGAAGATCTGTTTGTCCTGGCCTTTCCAGCATCATCCGGTGATGATGAAATTCCGGATATAGATGAAAAGGCATTGTATTACAGGGCTCCATATTCATCCACAGAGGGAGTAAAACCTTTTCTTCCGGAACCTTTTTTCCCCCTGGGAGATACTGCAAAAGGAATAAAACTGGAGGATATAAAAGACCTGTCTGCATTAATTCAAAATGATAGTATCCTGTATTGGGATGTTCCCGGAGGCAAATGGACTGTTATGCGTTTCGGACAACGAAACAACGGGGCTGTTACACGACCCGCACCTATGCCCGGACTGGGATTTGAATGTGATAAATTTGATACCGTAGCCCTGAACAATCATTTCAAAAATTATGTGGGAAAATTGTTGCAGGTAGTTGGGAAAACTCATGATAATCCAGAAAATAGCTGGTCAAGGATTCATTCAGACAGCTGGGAGATGGGCTCTCAAAACTGGGGAGCAAACTTCAGAAATGAATTCAAACGTTTACGGGGATATGATCCTCTGCTCTATTTTCCGGTGTATTCCGGGCTGATTGTTGAAAACAGGGAGATAAGCGAACGTTTTTTGTGGGATATCCGGAAAACCGCTCATGAATTAATTATAGCCAATCATGCTGAACACATGAAAAAGCTCGGACGTATGTATGGACTTGACTTGTCTATCGAACCTTATGATATGAATCCATGTTCCGATCTCGGGCTTGGTGCTGTGGCCGATATCCCTATGTGTGAGTTCTGGAGCAAAGGATATGGATTTAATACTTCCTACAGTTGTTTTGAAGCTTCATCCATTGCAAGTGTATTGGGATTACCTGTTGTTGCAGCTGAAGCTTTTACGGCCCAGAATGATGAGGGTTGGAAACTGTTTCCGGGAGCCTTGAAGAACCAGGGTGACTGGGCTTTTTGTACAGGCATCAACCGTTTCTATTATCATACTTTTGCCCATAAACCCTTTGATGATCAATACCTACCCGGGATGACCATGGGACCATACGGGGTTCACTGGGACAGGGGACAAACCTGGTGGAGCATGGCATCCTCTTATCATAATTATATCTCACGTTGCTCATATCTTTTACAACAGGGACAAAAAGTTGCTGATATTCTTTACCTCACCCCGGAAGGTGCTCCGCATGTATTCCTACCGCCCCGCTCCGCTCTCGAAGGAAACGATACTATTCCTGACCATAAAGGATATAATTTCGACGGATGCTCACCAGAAATGTTGATTACTCTAGCCGGGGTTAAAAACGGGAAAATTATTTTCCCGGGAGGAGCTAATTACCAAATCCTCGTATTACCTGGTTATCAGACAATGAACCCTGAATTATTATCTAAAATTAAAACCCTCATACATGCCGGAGCAATTGTCGTTGGAAACCCACCGGTAAAATCACCAGGCCTTGTGAACTATCCTTTATGCGACCAGGATGTAAAACAAAAAGCAGAAGAAATATGGGGGAAAAACAGTATTCCTGAAGATTTAATAAGTAAAAAATTTGGCTTAGGCACAATATTTTACGGAAAAAAACTGATAAATACCGGTGTAAATGAGATTTACCCGGATTATTCTGTAATTGCTGATTTACTTGATCAACTGAATGTTCCCGAAGATTTCACGTCCAACGGCCCAATCCGCTATATACACAAGTCTCATGATAATACAGACATTTATTTTGTTTCCAACCGCTCGGACCAGGTGGTAAATGCTGATTGTTATTTCCGAACGGTAAATGGAATTCCTGAGCTATGGGATCCTTTAACTTCAGAAATACGTTATCTGCCCGAATATAAAAAATCAAAGTTCAAAACCCTCATTCCCCTTCATTTTGATGCATACCAGAGTTATTTTATAGTTTTTAACCGGAATGGGAAAATAAGTCAGGCAAAGAAACCGGAAACCAGAAATTTTCCGGAGCTTGTGATGCTGAGGGATCTCTCAGGAGAATGGGATGTGACTTTCGATCCAAAATGGGGTGGTCCGGAAAAGATTGTTTTTACCTCCCTCGACGACTGGTCGAAACGTCCCGAAAAGGGGATAAAATATTATTCCGGAACAGCAAAGTACATGAAATCCTTCAATATGGATGAAATTCCACCAAAATCCAGGATCTATCTTGATCTGGGAGAAGTTAATGTTATGGCTCAGATAACTTTAAATAGTACTGACCTGGGTACTTTATGGACATCACCATGGCGAACAGATATCACTGGCATAGTTAAAACAGGAAATAATGACCTGGAGATAAATGTGGTAAATTTATGGGTAAACAGACTTATTGGAGATGAACATTTCCCTGATGACGGGATAAAGAACAAAGAATGGCCGGAGTGGCTGCTTCAGGGACTTCCAAGGACCAGCGGGAGGTACACTTTCACTACCTATAAACATTATACAAAGGATTCTCCTCTATTGACATCCGGATTGACCGGCCCGGTAAAAATCATGATTTCATCTGAATAGAATCAATCAATACAAATTTTTTTAGTAATTGTTAAAAACTTTGATATTAGGATTCCTAATCCTATATTTGAAGACTCCCTTAACAAAAGTTCATATTATTTTGTAATGTATTGATTAAGGGTATTTTATTAATTGAATCAAATGTCACACATTTTATTGGCAATCAGTATTTTGCGCCTTTGCGCCTCTGCGTTTTGTTTTAATTTGACTAACTATTGCTTAATATACTAAACAAATATATCATGACACAAAAGAACATATTCAACTTCGTATCGTACAACCTTAATAAGATAACATTATTATTGATCATTTTTTTTAGTGTTTCTTCCTGTCACAAGTATGATGCAAAACAAGGATGGCCTACATATCGCTATAATACTGCACGTACAGCAGTGACACATGAAATGCTTCCCCAGCAAATGGAATTAAAATGGACGTCCATTCCCGTTCATTCCCCCGAACCTGTATGGGACCTTCCTGCTGAGGAAATGAAGAGAACACATTCTGATGATACATATTATGTTTCTGCTGCAAATGGGATGGCATATTATGGATCTTCGGTTGATAATAAAGTCTACGCGTTGAATATTCTAAACGGTAAAGAGAAGTGGGTGTTTTATACGGAAGGGCCTGTAAGGTTTTCGCCTTCCATCTGGAATAAACGGGTTTATTTTGGCTCAGATGATGGTTTTGTGTATTGTCTGAATGCAAAGAACGGTAAGTTAATTTGGAAATACAAACCGGGTCCGAAAGATAAAAAGATCATAGGAAGCGGCAGGATGGTTTCTCCATGGCCTGTCAGAACAAGTGTATTGGTAAAGGATGAAATCGTCTATTTTGGTGCAGGTGTATTCCCTTATGATGGTCTTTATATCTGTGCACTGGATGCAAAGAATGGATCCGTCATCTGGAAAAATGATGATCTTGATGATGATGTTTTCGATCTTCGCTACGGGGGTGTTTCTCCTCAAGGGTACCTTATCGCTTCTGAAACAAAGCTGTTGGTTCCATCCGGACGCGCAATGCCGGCTGTCTTCGACCGGAACAATGGGAAATTCCTTTACTATTTGTCTCCCAGCGGGAAACATGGTGGTACATGGGGTATGGTTGACAATGGAGAGCTGATTGCAGGGATTGACAGGTCCGGAAAACCGGTAAAAGTTGCATATGACCTCGAATCAGGATCTCTGATAGGTGATGTTTATGCATCTTTTACAGGGATAGATATGGCTGTTACCGATAGTGTATCATATGTTATTGCAGAAAATGGGGTTTACGCGATTGATCGTCATACATATCCTGTGATACAACAGAAGATTGACTCTGTGCGGCTTGCACAGGATGATGTTTTAAAAAATCTTATCCCCAGAGCATGGAAAGCAGAGGTGTCAGATAAAACCAGATTCCTTGATCTGCTTAACGAAATGACTGGGAAACTGAACCTGATGATGGAGGAAGAAAAAGATTTACAGGCACAATCTTCAAAATGGTTTTTCCCCGGAGAGCAGTTAAGCAGTGTCATTCTTACAGGTAACCAGGTTATTGCAGGAGGGAAGGATATAGTTATAGGTCTGGATAAAGAGACAGGGGAAAAGTTGTGGCATAGTGAAGTGGAAGGATTCGCAAACAGCTTGTCTGTTTCCAACCAGAGTCTTATTGTCAGTACAGATAAGGGAAATATATATTGTTTCAGAGAAGGAACGATACAGGATAAGAATAACAAGCCTGTAGTGATTCAGCGGGTATTATCTGCTTCAGCATACAAGGATAGCAAAAAGTCAACTGTAATTAGTTCCACTATAGAGACTATATTAAATGAAACTGGCGTTAACAAGGGGTATTGCCTTGTTTTAAACTGTGGAAATGGAGAACTGGTTTATGAGCTTGCTGCAAAAAGTGATCTGCATATAATAGGGATAGATATAAGTCCTAAGAAAGTAAAGAAAGCAAAAAAGCTATTGGATGAAGCCGGATTATATGGATCGAGGGTAGTAGTGGAGAACTGGTCAATAAATTCTCTTCCGGATTATTTTGCAGATCTGATTATATCCGGGGAAAATATAGAAACCGGAAAGATGACTTATACAGCTGAGGAGATTTACAGGGTTTTGAGACCTGCGGGCGGCATAGTATGCTTAAGTAGTTCCGGCATTAAAGATAATTCTTCTGGTGATTCCAGGATAAAAAAGATACCCGATGGATGGGAAACGTTTGAAATAGGTGAACCGGAAATAATAAACAATAATGGCAGTTGGATAAAGATTACACGGATGCCTCTTGCAGGCGCCGGAGGTTGGACACATCAATATGGTGATCCTGCTAATACTTCCTGCTCAGATGATCAGCTTGTAAAGGCTCCTTTCAGCACACTCTGGTATGGTTCTCCCGGACCACTGTTAATCCCTGAAAGACATGCAAGGGCTACTGCACCTGTTGCTTTTGAAGGTAAACTCATTCTCCAGGGAGAAGATATAATAATGGCCTACAACGCATATAATGGAGTGCTTCTGTGGGAAAGAGAAATAGAAGGAGTGACCAGGGTCCGGGTGGATGCAGATGGCGGCAATATGGCTATTAATAATTATGGATTATTCATCGCAGTTGAGGATAAATGCCTTCAACTGGATATTGAAACAGGAGAACTATTAAAAACTTATTACCTGCCTGAAGAGTGGAAAGGTAAACCAAGACGCTGGGGATATCTCGCTGTAAAGGGAAATATACTCTTTGGATCTCCGGCAGAACCATTAAAACAAGATTATGCTCAGTTATTGGGTAATATTTTTGATGAAGATGAACATTTGAGAGAGAAAGATGAGATGAATCCTTTGGACGCTCTCGTAGCAGAATATTATAAATACAGAGGATTTGAAAATTTGGAAGATGTAGATCATGCATTTCAAAGGGATGGGACAAAGTGGAGATCAATCACTGATTTTCCTCAGTGGAGCCCTGGAGTTGCTGGTCTTAATCCCGTTTCTGAAAGAATGATGACAAGTGACGGAATATTTGCCTTTAATATTGAATCGGGAGATCTGCTTTGGACTCACAAAGGTGACAAGATAGCTCAAATAACAATCTCTGTTGGAAACGAATCCGTATATTTTGCTGAAACGGAAGTTAATTACACCCAGCGTCAAAAAGCATGGAATGAGAAAAAACAAAAGATACAGAAGGGCAACTGGGAAAAATTTAATACTGACCTTGGATTTAATGAAGCTGATGTTAGAATGGTCTATTCACTGGATATTTTAACCGGCGAAAAAAATTGGGAGAGACCAATTGATTTATCTGGTTGTGGGGATGATTATACTGCTACCGGATACCAAAACGGAGTACTTGTATTTTTTGGAAGTTACGGTTTGCATGATAAATGGAGATTTCCTGCAGGTCAGTTAAAATGGCACAGGATAACCGCTGTTTCTGCAGAGGATGGTGAAATGATGTGGTCCCGGCCATTGAATTATATGGTCCGCCCGCTACTTGTAAAAGATGAGATTATTATCGAACCCCGTAAATGTAATCTTTATACAGGGGAAATTGTTACACGTATTCATCCCGTCACCGGTCAGGAAGTTCCATGGGAGTTTTACAGACCCGGACATACCTGCGCTGCAACCTCAGCTAACGATCATTGCCTTTTTTACCGTTCATATAACGGAGCGTATTATGACCTGAAGGAAGATAAGGGACTGACTTATTATGGCGCAGTCCGCCCAGGTTGCTGGATCAATATGATACCCGGCAACGGACTTGTTCTGTTCCCTGAAGCCAGCTCTGGTTGCACCTGCTCTTTCCCGATCAGGACTTCCGTTGTATTAAAACCTGAAAACCCTGAAGAAGTGGAAGAATGGAGTTTGTATATCAGTAATGCTCCTGTAACACCTGTAAAACACCTTGCAATAAATCTGGGCGCACCGGGAGACAGGAAAGATAATACAGGTAATATATGGTTTGGATATCCAAGACCGGATGTATTTTCCAAAGGAGTTACAAATTCACAGAGGATATCCGTCGGAATAAAAATCTCGCTGAATGAAAATATAAAGGAAGGAATGGGATTTTATTCCTATGATTCAAAAGGAGTTCATATGGAAGGAACAGAATACCCATGGTTGTTTACAAATGGATGTGTGGGCCTTCAAAGTTGCAATATTCCCCTTATTGATGATGTATTCGGCGAAAAAGCCGGTGTATATACTGTACGTCTTGGTTTTACTGCACCTGCAAAACGCAGTCCGTTCGATATTAAAATACAGGGGGAAACTGTTTTGACTAATGTCGATATCATGAAAGAAGCTGGAGCTGCCAATCGTCCTGTTATTAAGGAATTTAATGGAATTGGAGTGGCTGATACCGTGAGACTGGAACTTGTTACCGAAACAAAAAATTCCGGTACAAAGCAGTCACAGGCAATAAATTTTATCGAAATTATTCGGGAAGATCCTTTAGAAGTTAAAGATAGATCAGAAGATATAAAAAATCTGGATTCTTCAGAAGCAGAGAAACTGATCGTCCAGGGACAGGAAAACCTGAAAAACAAGAATATTGAAGAGGCATTGCACAAATATCATCAGGTGTTAAACGGATCAGACGTTAAAGAACATAAAATAAAAGCATTACAGGGAATGGAAACAATTGCAAGTATCAAATCATTACCTGAAATTAAAATATATTGTCAGAATCCGGATCCGATAATCTGGAATTATAAAGAACCTGACAAGGATGTGGTTGATGCAGCACTAAAAGTATTAAATGCAATTGCCAATAATCTTAAAGATCAGGATAAAGTTCTTGCGGAAAAAATGTTAATACGCTCACAGTTGTTAACCGAAAAAACTTCCGGTTCCTGAGGATATTTAACAAAAATTTATAAAAAAAATTAAGATAAAAAATGCAGCTTTAAAAAAATTCATAATCTCCTATAGTAAAATTAGTTACAATAAAACTTTATTATTATTGTCAATTATATTTAAAATAAAACCGCATAAGCGGTTAAATCTAATTAATCTAATTCATGAAAAAAGAAAAAATGAAATTTTTTGTGGCGCTGGTAGCAGGTGTGATGATCTTTCAATCAATTTTTGCCCAAAATACACAGCAGGGAATTAAAGGGAAGGTAATTGATGCAGAAAATGCACAACAACTCGAATCGGTTAATTTAATTCTGGCAGGGACAAATTATGGTACTATCAGTAAATCAGACGGAAGTTTTGAATTAGCCGGTATTCCTGAAGGAAAATATGAGCTTCAGGCTTCTATGATAGGGTATAAGCCATCCAGCCAAACAGTCACGGTAAGAAAAAATAATTTTACAACGATATTGTTAGAATTGATACCGGATGTTGTTTCAATTGATTCAGTTATTGTTATAGGAAGAAAACAACAAAATTATATTGCTGCTCCAAATCTTGAACCGTTATCCCTGAATGCCGTAAAGACAAAAGTCAGCAGGGACGAGATCGTCAGACAGGGAGCTGTTACCCTGGTGGATGCTATGAACTATGTTCCCGGTGCGATGACAGAATCGCGCGGAAGGAAAGTAAAACAGTTTTTCTCTGTAAGAGGACAAAAATACCCGTATCCTGATTATGCAATAAACGGAATATGGCAAAAAGAATTCCTTGAATTACCATACTTCATATCTGCAAGTGATATTGAAGAGGTGGAAATAATCCGCTCCAGTGCAGCATTGATCACAGGGCTGTCCGGGTTAACGGGAGTCATAAATATTAAAACACGGAGCTATGAAAAAGCTGAATCTTCTGTAGAAGCGGAGTACGGAACATTCAATACGATGCATCTGCATGCATCTCATGGCGGAAAATCAGGTAATGTTTCCTATGCTGCAGGAGTGGGCTATGATAAAACAGACGGACCCAAAGATAAAAATGCCGCTGAAGAGATCGGGAACGTCTACAGCAGAATCGAATGGCAGGCAACTGAAAAACTAGATGTGAGTGCTAATCTGTATTATCTCACAGGGATGCGGGAATTAGCTTTGGCTGAACCACCTGCATCAAAAAGATTAAGAGAAGAAATATCATCATATGATCAGGTAAGAAGCACACTTTCAAATATTAAAATAAGATATAAACCTTCTGAAAATGCTGCAACAGAGCTACATGTATATTATTCAGACAGGAACCCTATCTATAAAGTAACAAACTCGACTACACAAGTAGTTACATTTACCTCTGAAAAAGATCATGAGTGGGGTGTGAATTTAATACAGGCATTAAATATTTCAGAAAAAAATACCCTGCGCTTTGGTGGATTGTATAATCACTGGGTCGCTCCAAACGGAAAAAGATTTTATGTAGGTCGTCCATGTGACCTGGAAACAATCTCAGGAGTGATCACTGATGAACATATTTTGGGAGCTGTCACCCTGGACGGAGGTATCAGGTGGTCAAGGGTATTTATGAATGAATACGGAGCTTTTGATATTGGTGAAAGCGGCACACAATTTACCCAGGTCGTTCCGATTATAGATGAATGGCAACCGGGAACCATCCAGGCATCTCTGGGCGCTACCTGGAACTTGTCACCCAATACTGCACTTTATTATCATTCAGCCATCGGTAATATAAAACCAAGAGAAGGATCATTAACAGAAGATTTCTCTGAACCGCTTAATGAAACAAGGTTAAAATTTGATCTGGGGTATCAGACAAAATGGCTTGAAAGAGGTAAATTAAGCCTGACAGGTTTTTTTGTAAATCAAAAAGATGCTATCAGTCTCAGTGGCGGCACGTATGATAAAGATGGTATCATTCTTGAATTTTATCAGAACAAGGATCAGGATCAGTTTGGCTTTGAAACAGAAGTTATGAGCCCTGAATTGTTTAATTTACTTTCCGTGTTTGGTAACTTTACAGCAATGCGCTCAAGAATAGATGAAGCGGGTGAAATGATAAAAAATAAAGAATTCCCTGAAATCATAACAAATGGGGGAATCCAGTTATCAAAATATGGTTTTGACCTTAATGTTTATAGTAAGTACGTTGGCAAATATGAAAGTAGCCGTTTTGTTGCCCAGGTGACCGGACAACCAACAATATACGCTCCTCTTGGAGATTTCTTTACACTGGATCTGACATCCGGATATACATTCGGCTCTGCTTTCAAAGCAAGAATTTATCTGAGAGTGCAGAATATAACTGATAAAAGATACTCAACTGTTGCAGGATATCCTGATTTTGGCAGACAATTCAGGGTTGGTTTAAGGATGGGTATTTAGGTTATTGGGTTATTGAGTTATTGGGTTATTGAGTATAATCTTGCTCCTCAAAAACCAATTAACTAATTAACCTAATAACCTATTAACCTAATAACCTGTTAACCCAATAACCCAATAATCCTAAATATCAAAAATGAAAAAAACATTCTACATAATAAACCTCGCCCTTCTGGTCAATTTTCTTTACTTTCCGGAGATAACAGCCTGTCGGTATACAGTACGTGAAATTGGCTTTTCTGATCTTGGTTATGAACCCTATTATGCTTATTTTTTTATAGACTCTGATGTATCTGAAGAGGAGGCATCCACACTGGAAAAACTGTCATTTGCCCTGTTATATGAAACAAATGTTAAGTTTGAAATAATAAACATTGAAAAACAAAAGAATGCAGATGCATTGAAATATAAAGAGTTGCACAAAATTAATTCTCTTCCTTCCCTGGTTTTGGTTACTCCCGGAGATGAATCTTATGTCTATACTATACAGAAGGGGGGTACTGCATTAACGGAAGCAGTCTGGCTGATTCTTGAACAACTGGTATGGTCACCTGTACGACAGGCTATTGTTCAACAACTTTTACAGTCGTATTGCGTGGTATTATTTATTGAAGGAACAGATGGCAGCCTGAACAATTCGGGAATTAAAGAGGTGAATTTTGCTGTAAAGGATATAGAACAATCTCTTGGTCTTATGCCAAAGATTGTAAATTCAGCACCGCATATTATTCTACTAAAGCCGGGAGACTGGGTAAATGAAAAGGTTTTACTGCAAAACCTGGGATTTGATGAGAAAGTTTCAAAGGAACCTGCAGTTGCAGTGATTTATGGCCGTGGAAGAATATTGGGACCGGTATTGACAGGATCCGGGATCAACAGGAGAACTTTATATAACTTGTTGACTATTGTTGGCGCTGACTGTGAATGCGGATTAGATCATAGCTGGATATTAGGCAGGATGCTTCCTCTGAGATGGGAATCTTCTGTACAAACCGAATTGGTGAAATTCCTGGATTTCGATGTGGAAAGCCCCCTGATAAAAACAGAAATGAGCCAGATCGTATCCCTTAAACCGGAATCAAATAACCCGATGGATCCTATGGAAAACAACCTGCTGGGATACGTGGAAAAGAAAATGGAAATTGAAGAAAAACCCGGGAATATTTCCAGGATCTCTGCTTATGATATACAGAAGTCATTTGGTAATAAACCTGCTCTGAAAAATAACAAACCCTTCAGAACAATTCTTATTGTAATGGGAGGATTACTGGTTATAGTCTCAATTGCAGGTGTTTTACTTTATACCAGGAATAAGAAAAAGAATGCTGAAAAGTAAATAATATGTTATTAAAACTTATTTTTAAAGAAATACTGCATCGCAGGTTGAATTTCCTGCTTTCCCTGCTTGCTGTTGCCTGCGCAGTAGCCTTTTTTGTTGCTTTTTTTACTGCAAATGAAGCATCAAAACGCGAAACAGTGAGGCTAACACGGGATATGGGTTTTAACCTGCGTATCATTCCGGAAAAAACGGATATGAATAACTTTTGGATTCAGGGTTATTCAGAATTGTTCATGCCTGAAGAATATATAAACTATTTCTGGGAGTTTAAAAATTTCTCCTTCGCCCACCTTACAGCAACTTTACATAAGAAAATTACATGGAAAGACAGGGAAGTGATTCTTACCGGTATCGCCCCTGAAATAGAGCCGTCAGGAAAGACAAAGACAAGCATGATATTTAATGTGGCACCGGGGACAGTATATGTAGGGTATGAATTGGCTGAATATTTGAAAATCAAGCCAAAAGATACAATAGAATTAAATGGTACCTCATTTACCGTGATAAAAACACTTTCTGAAACAGGAAGCTCTGATGATATCAGGATTTATGGTTTATTACCTGAGTTCCAGGAATTATTGGGTTTACAGGGAAAGATAAATGAAATTATGGCATTGAATTGTTTGTGTGTTTCCCCGGATGAAGAAGACCCGCTGGAAATGATTCGGGAGCAACTGGAACAGGTTCTTCCGGAGGGAAAAGTAATTATGAATACTACAATAGCCAATGCCCGGGAAAGACAAAGACACATGCTGGAAAAATATTTTTCACTTATTACTGTTTTTCTGATTGTCGTAATCGCTATCTGGATTGCTTCACTTACGATGATGAATATTAAAGAGAGACAGCAGGAAACAGGTATTCTCAGGGCAATAGGCCACAGTTCTCTGAATGTAGCCGGGTTATTTATGGGGAAAGCATTGATAACAGGGATTCTGGGTGCCATTATAGGTTATTTGGCAGGAACATACCTGGCGGTTGAATTTGGCCCCGGAATATTTAAAGTTACTGCCAATGCTATTAAACCAATTCCTCTCATTTTTTTGTATTCGGTAATTATTGCACCGATGTTTGCAGTATTGTCAGCCATCCTTCCGGTGATGTTTGCTGTCCTGAAAAATCCTGCACTGATCTTAAGAAAAAATTAAATTATGATAAGCCTGGTAAATATTAATAAAATATTCAGGACAGTCAGCGGGCAGGTAAATGCCCTCAGAAATATTAACCTGGATATTCAGAAAGGAGACTTTATTGTTCTGAAAGGGCCCAGCGGAAGCGGGAAGACGACTTTACTCCTTACAATAGGTACAATGCTTAAACCTACCTCCGGGAAAGTGCTGATCAACGACCTGGATATTTATTCCTTAACAGAGAATGAACGTACCAGGTATCGCGCGTCCCAAATAGGATTTGTTTTCCAGGAGTTTCACCTTTTACCGTATTTAAATGTTCTGGATAATATCCTTTTATCTGCAGCAATTAAAAGAAATGGAGAAGATCGAAAAAAGGCAATGGAACTGACTGACGAGTTGGGATTGTCTCACCGTATTTTACACAAACCTTGTGAGTTAAGCGCAGGTGAACAGCAACGGGTTGCTCTTGCCCGCGCTCTTATCCATAAACCAGATATCATCCTCGCCGATGAACCAACAGGAAACCTCGATCATGAAAATTCTATGATTGTAATTACTTTTCTGAATAACTATCATAAATCGGGTGGAACGGTAATTATGGGAAGTCACAGGAATGATGCAGATCCTTTTGCAAACAGGATAATGCATCTGGAACCTGAAGGAGCCATGAAGATTTCTTGATTTCTAAAGGAAAATGCTTTAATTGGTATATAAAAAAGGAAAATATGGAATCAGGAGTATTTAAATCATGAGTCTACTCCGAAAAGTCATATTATTTCAAATTTCGCCACAGATTCACAGATTAATTTGTGTTAATTAATTGATAATCTGAGTAATCTGTGGCAATTCTTTCCTTTAAAATTGAGAATTTTTCTTTTCGGAGCGTACTCAATCGTATAATGTTTTTAAACACTCTTAATCTGATATAGCAAACATAACTTCAACTCATATGAAAAATATTCTTAAAAGACGAGAGATCAGTACTCAGCTCTCTAGCGTGATGATTTTGGTTTTTGTTCTCATTACCGCATGTAATGTTGCTAACAGGAAAAGTGAAACCGGATTTGGATGGAATACATACCGGCAAAATAACATGCGCACAGCCGTTACACCTGAAACTCTGCCTTCATCCCTGGTTTTAAAATGGACGTACAAGGCTCCTCATACCCCTTCTCCTGTCTGGGATCTTCCTGCAGAGGAATTAAAGCGGATGCATTCCGATGATACATACCATTTGTCGGCTGCTAATGGCATTGCCTATTATGGTTCATCAGTGGATAACAAGGTTTATGCACTGGAAATTGCAACCGGTAAAGTTAAATGGGTATTTTATACGGAAGGTCCGGTAAGATTTTCCCCAACTATCTGGAATAAGCGGATTTATTTCGGTTCTGATGATGGTTATGTATACTGTTTAAATGCCAGGAATGGGAAAGAGATTTGGAAGTACCGTCCCGGGCCAAAAGACAGTAAGATTATCGGCAGCGGGAGGCTGGTATCCTTATGGCCCGTAAGGACAAGCATTTTAGTTAAGGATAATGCAGTATATTTTGGAGCAGGTGTATTTCCCTACGATGGATTGTACATTTGTGCACTGAATGCGAAAAACGGATCTGTGATCTGGAAGAATGATGATCTGGATGATGAGGTTTACGAATTAAGATATGGAGGCATTTCTCCACAAAGTTATTTACTCGCAACCGAAACGAAACTTTTTGTTCCTTCCGGCAGGGCTTTACCCGCGGTATTTGATCTGCAAACCGGTAAATTCTTATATTATCTTTCCCCCATTGGAAAACACGGCGGAACCTGGGCAATGGTAGATGAGGGACAAATAGTTGCAGGGGTAGATAGTCATGGATTTCCTCAGAGGGTTTCTTATGATATTGAGACAGGTGAACCTATTGGCAGCAGATTTGCTTCCTTCCATGGTATTGATATGACCGGGGTCGAAAACATGGCCTATATAGTCACAGAATCCGGGATTTTTGCTATTGATCGTATAAAATATCCGGAAATCCAGCAAAAAATAGATTCCTTGCAGATGTTGGAAAATACTTACACTTCACAGTTTTTACCGGGTGGATTCAATGACTTATGGCCTTATGTTTTTAAAAATAAAGATATTGCTGACAGTCTTGATGTGATGATTTTAAAACTGGAAAACATGATACAGGAAAAGGAAGCATTGAAGGCATCTCTTTCTGAATGGTTTTTCCCACAGGAAAATTTATGCAACATTATTCTGACAGGAAACCAGGCTATTGCCGGGGGGCAGGATATGGTCATCGGATTGGACAGGGAAACGGGAGAGGAATTATGGAGGGGAGAAGTAAATGGAGTGGCAAGCGGACTTTCAGTATCTGATCAACATCTGATTGTAAGCACAGATAAGGGTTATATTTATTGTTTTACAGACTCAGAGAAAATGCAGGGAACTAAACTGCAGACAGGGATCCGCGAATCGTCGGTTACTGGATCGGTGTATCCTGCGGGTAAAAGTTCAGAACTAATTGCTTCCACAGCAGAACAATTGTTAAGCTGGAGTGGGATTGATAAAGGTTTTTGCCTTGTATTGGATTGCGGGGAAGGGGAATTGCTTTATGAGTTGGCAAATAATAGTAATATGACCATCATAGGTATTGATAAGAATAAAAAGAAGGTAGAGAAAGCCAAAAGAATGCTTGATCATGCCGGATTATACGGATCCAGGGTCATCGCGGAACACTGGCCGGTTTCTTCCTTACCCGAATATTTTGCCGATCTTGTTATTCCCGGAGGATTAATAACAAACAGCAGGACAGAATTCTCAGCAGAAGAGATTTTCAGGGTATTACGTCCCGGAGGTGGGAAAGTATATTACAAACTTGCTGAGCAGGTTAATGGTTCCGGGAATAAAGTCAATCCGGAGGGAATAAAAGAAGAATGGTCAGGCTTTGAAGTGAGTTTACAGGAACAGGAAAAGGAAGATAACAGGTGGCTGGTAATAAACAGGCTGCCTTTAGCCGGCGCAGGTGGATGGACACATCAATATGCTGATCCTGCAAATACGGCCTGTTCCGATGATCAACTGGTAAAATCTCCTTTCACCACACATTGGTATGGAAGTCCCGGACCTGCGCAGGTTCCTGAGCGGCATGCAAGATCAACTGCTCCTCTGGCATTCGGTGGAAAGCTCTTTGTTCAAAGCCAGGATGGGATCTTAGCTTATAATGCCTATAATGGGACCTTCCTCTGGGAGAGGGAATTTCCAGGCGCACCAAGATCAAGGGCAGAAGCGGATGGAGGAAATATGGCTGTCAATGATTACGGAGTATTTATTGTTGCCGGAGATACCTGTGTCCAGATGGATCTTGAGACAGGAGAAACTATTCATATTTACAACTTGCCCTCACAATGGAAGGGGAAACCCAGGAGGTGGGGATTTATTGCAGTTAAGGATAATATTCTCTTCGGGTCACCAGGAAAGTTGTTAACGCAGGAATATGACTATTATTCAAGAGCAGTTTTTGATGATTCAGGGGAATGGGTGGATTCGGAAAATCTCAGACCCACTGATGCACTTCTTGAGGAATTCTATAAATACAGGATTTCTGAAGATTTTGAAGCAGTGCAGCAGGCATTTCAGAGAGATGGTACTATGTGGAAACATATTGCTGAATTTCCCCAGGTAGATCCAGGTGTTTTAGGCGGGATTACCAGAAGAACCATGACAAGTGACGGAGTATTTACATATAATCTCGATACTAAAGAGCTGTTATGGACATATAAGGGAGAGAAAATAGCCCATATTACCATGGCTGTTGGTGATAATGAAATTTATATTACAGACATCGCTGCCAGCTATAACCAGCGGAAAAAAGCGATAGATGAGAAAAAGGATTATATCAGAAAGGGAATATGGGAGCCATATAAAATTGACCTGGATTTTAACGAAGCAGATGTCAGACTCGTATCAGCACTTGATATTTCAACAGGGAAGAAAAAATGGGAAAATGCAGTAGATTTATCCGGGTGTGGAGGTGATTTTACTGCCGCAGCATATAAGAACGGTGTACTTGCATTTTTTGGGAGCTACGGCTTACATGATAAGTGGAGATTCCCTGCCGGGGAATTACGATGGCAAAGGATCACTACCTTGTCAACAAATAACGGGGAAATGATATGGTCACGCCCGCTGAATTATATGGTACGCCCCCTGATCATCGGAGATGAAATAATAATTGAGCCACGTAAATGTAATTTATATACAGGGGAGATCATCACCCGTATCAATCCTGTTACAGGGCAGGAGGTTCCTTGGGAATTTTATCGTCCGGGACATACCTGCGCTATTACTGCCGGTAATGAACATTGCTTGTTTTATCGCTCCTATAATGCAGCTTACTATGATCTGAAAGAAGATAAAGGTGTAACATATTATGGCGCTATAAGACCAGGATGCCTGATAAACCTGATCCCCGGAAATGGTCTGGTTTTATTTCCCGAAGCCAGTTCAGGTTGTGTTTGTTCATTTCCACTCAGAACATCAGTGGTGTTAAAACCCGCTAAACCTGAAGAAGTGGAGGAATGGAGCCTGTATATCAACAATGCTCCTCTTACCCCGGTAAAACATCTGGCTATAAACCTGGGTGCTCCGGGTGACAGAAAAGACAAAAACGGTACTATCTGGTTCGGTTACCCAAGACAGTATGTTGCTTCCGCCGGAGCTCAACGGAGGGGACGGCAATATATAGGACTTGCATTAGCCCTGAACGAAAGTATTCAGGAAGGTATGGGGTTTTATTCCTATGATTCGAAAGGCGTAACAATGGAAGGAACAGAGAGCCCCTGGTTATTTACTAACGGATGTGTGGGACTTCAGAGGTGCGAAATTCCATTAATTAACGATATCTTCGGTGAAGAACCTGGCATTTATACTGTACGTCTTGGCTTTACTGCTCCCTCCACCCACAGGAGGTTTAATGTGAAATTACAGGGGAAAGTGGTGCTGGAAAACATGGATGTTCTAAAAGAAGCCGGCGCTGCTAACCTTCCTGTAATAAAAGAAATTACAGGTATACCGGTAAGGGGTGATCTTCTACTCGAACTTGTGCCGGATACTGCTGATCCCGATGTAAAACAGGCACCGCTAATTAACTGTTTGGAAATAATCAGGGAAGATAAACCGGAAGTAAGTGATGAGGGCCTGCCGGAAATATTCACACCACAGGAAGTATTGAGATTACTGACAAAAGCGGGAGATGACCTGCACAAGGGAAACCATACTGAAGCTTTACATGCTTATCACCAGGTCTTTTGTGGTACGGAAATAAAAGAATATAAACTCGCCGCATTACAGGGCATGCAAACTATAGGTTCCAGGGAATCATTACTGGTAATAAAGAAATATTGCCTGAAACTTGACCCGATCATGTGGAACTATAAAGAACCCGACCAGGAAACAGTAGATGCAGCAATGCGCGTTCTGACGGCTGTTGCGAATAATATTAGAAAAGAAGATAAGGAGTTGTCGGAAAAAATGTTAAAATACTCCCTTAGTGTTTCTTCTTTGTGAAATCTTAGTGCGCTTTGTGGTAAAAATACAACTACGAAAACTAAGGAAATGTTAACGCTTGATAATAAAAATGATAACTAGATAAAAAATATTCTTATGATACATTTACAAAATAACAGATCGGGACTGATTATTATTAGTCATCTCATCGTTTTTTTTCTGATGGGGAACTTTTTTTCATACTCACAGGTTGGACAACTATTACCTGCCTGGTCAGAAGGATATCTTGATATACATCACATCAATACAGGAAAAGGAGAATCTGCTTTTTTTATTCTGCCTGATGGAACAACCATGCTTGTTGATGCAGGTGCAACTAGCCGTCCAAAACCCAGGGTAACTGACCCGAAACCAGACGATAGCCGTACTCCCGGGGAATGGATTGCAAGATATATACTGCATATGATGGAAAACAATAAGGAGAAAAAACTGGATTATATACTCCTGACTCATTTTCATGATGACCATATGGGAAGCCCTTCCAGGGGATCTAAAATATCGAAAAATGGAGGATACCTGATGTCTGGTATTACTGAGGTAGGAGATATGATCCCCTTTAAAAAGTATGTAGACCGTGGCTGGCCTGATTATAACTGGCCTGATCCATTAAGCCAAAGATTTACAGATAATTACCTGAAATTTTTAAAATGGCATATAGACAATAACAAAACCAAAGTGGAACAGTTCAAGGTCGGACATAATGATCAGTTTGTTTTGCTGAATGAGCCTGGCAAGTATCCTGATTTTGAGATAAGGAATATTGCTGCAAACGGACAAATATGGACAGGTGTCGGTTCAAATTCCCGGAACCATATTCCTCCTCTGGCAAGTTTGGACAGTTCCTTGTTCCCGGGTGAAAATATGATTAGTATTGCATTTCGTTTATCTTACGGAAAATTTGATTATTTTAACGGGGGAGATATTACAACAGGAGCTCCTGGTACATGGCAGGATATTGAAACTCCGGTGGGATTGGTTACCGGCCCCGTGGATGTCTGCCTGGCTAATCATCATGCATATTATGATGCAATGGGAAATTCTTTTCTTCAGGCAGTAAGGCCGAGAATTCATATTATCCAGGCATGGTCACCAAGTCATCCTTCTCCAAGTGTTCTGGCACGAATGATGTCGGAATGGACATATCCCGGTCCCCGTGATGTTTTTTCAACAAACACGATGAAAGAAACGGTGGTAGTGATTGGCGACCGGATGGATAAAATGAAAAGCCAGCAGGGACATATTGTAATACGCGTAAATCCCGGGGGAGAAAGTTACATGATTTATTTACTGGACGATTCAGAAGAGAATTTTAAAATTATAGCGGTTCACGGACCGTATGAATCATATTAAATATTTATTAATTTAACCGCTTATACGGTTGGGTATTTTTAGATTACAAAACTTAAAATAAATGTTGCCTTTGCATCTGCGTCCCTTTTCACGTCCTGTATTTCCATATTTCATTGCACCTCTGCGTTTTGCGTTTAATAAGAGTTTAACGAATTATTGATAAAAACAACAGAAATTATGAAAAACGTACCAGTCTCAAAACACATTACCGGATTTATTATTCCATTTTTTTTCGTTTTAGTATTAAGTTTAACCGGATGTAAGGAAAAAACAGAAGATCCTTTAAAATATGTTGATACTTTTATCTGTACAGAAGGCGACAATGGACAGTTATATCCCGGTCCTGCCTATCCCTTCGGAATGGTACATTTATCTCCTGAAACGGAAGGCGACTCCCATGTAGGATATTATTATGAGGATGAGTATATTGAAGGATTCTCTCACCTTCGGATAGGCGGTGGAGGATCAAGGGGAAAAGGCGGAGGAATACTAGTCAAACCCGGTATAGGGAAATTTACCAGGAAGATAAATGAATTCAGGGAAAAACTCATAAAAGAATCTGAAGAAGCCTCGGTGGGGTATTATAAAATTGTACTGGAATCAGAAATCAAAGCTGAACTTACTGTTTCCGAAAGAGTCGGTTTTCATCGTTATACTTTCCCCGCAGATGCCAGGGAAGACAGGTATATCGTTCTTGAACTTTCGCATAGCTATGTCGGAATGCTCGATGCAAGTTTAAATGTTCTTAACGCAAATGAAATTACAGGCATGATAAAATCATTACACAACAGTGGTGGTCATTATCATAAATTATACTTTGCGTTAGTCTCCGACACTCCTTTTAAATCATATACAAGTTGGAAAGGTCCTGAAGAAAAGGGTGAAGTTGCATACAGAGAGGGTAATAATATCGGAGTGTGGTTGAATTTTCCGGGATCAGGGAAAGATATTATTCAGGTAAAAGTTGGATTGTCCCCGGTCAGCCAGGAACAGGCATTGATAGAAGCCAGGAATGAAATACCAGGATGGAATTTTGAAGAAGTCAGAGAAAAAGCGGCTTCTGCGTGGAGAGAAAAATTATCTAAGGTCGAAATAAAAGGCGGATCTGAAGAATTTAAAACTTTGTTATATACTCATCTTTATCATTCTTACCTTGTCCCGAATAATGCCACTTCCTCAGATGGAAGATATCGTGCAGCACAACAGGAAGATTCAATTTATAATACTAAAGATACTGCTCCTGACTTTGTTTACTATTGTACATGGAGCCTTTGGGATGATTTCCGGAAATATTCCCTGGTTTCACTGCTGGAACCTGAAATTACCAGGAATATTGCACGGTCACTGACAGATTATTATAAACATCGTGAGAAGGATCGTAACCACCCGATAAGGTTTTATTGGCCAACACCCAATATACGTATGGAATTTGCCGGAGCTCCTCTTTTAGATGCATGGAATAAAGGGCTGGGAGATTATGATCCGGAGATTGCCTTTGCCGGTATGAAAGAAGATTATGAACATTATGGGGAATATGAATTAAGCAGGCAACTGGAAAAAGCATATCATGCATACTTTGCTATGAGAATGGCTGAGATACTGGGAAAGGAAGACGAGGCAAAAAAACTGAAGGATGCAGCACTGGCATACAGAGACTTATGGTGTGCTGAGCAAAAAGATAACCAGGGAAATTTAAGAGGCTTTTTCACTCCAAAAGGTGAACCGGTACCTGATGTGGAAGAAATGGAAACACATGTATATGAAGGGAACCTGTGGCATTATCGCTGGTTTGTACTTCATGATATTGCAGGACTGATAAGTCTAAGAGGAGGAGCTGAAGCTCTTGCTGATGATCTGAACTATTTCTTTGAGAAGGATTTTTATATGCATCTGAATGAACCTGATGTTCATGCACCCTTCCTGTTCAATTACATGGGGAAACCGTACCTTACTCAAAAATGGGCAAGAACCTTTACAACAAAAGAAGTAACACAATTGTACCATAATCATGGAGTATTCGAAAAACCGGTTGTGAGCAGGATATACAGAGCTGATACGAAAGGTTATATCGAAACAATGGATGATGATGCAGGTGCTATGGCATCCTGGTTTGTAATGAGCGCTCTTGGATTGTTCCCCTCCGATCCTGTAGAACCCGTTTACCTGATAGGATCCCCTATCTTCCCTGAAATTGTTCTGCATTTTGATAACGGGAAAGATTTTACAATTATCGCAAAAAATGTTAGTGAAGATAATTTTTATATTCAATCAGCTAAACTGAACGGTGAAGATTATGAAAAGCCATGGATTGAATATAAAACCCTGATGGCAGGAGGAACTCTGGAATTTGTTATGGGTGAAAAACCAAATAAAGAATGGGGGAGCGATATGGCTCTTGTACCTCCTTCATTGAGCAGGTGAAATTTTTACCGCAAAGTTCCACAAAGGATATCATAAAGTAACTCAAAGCATACTATCGAATAACTGATTTTTTATCTAATTTTCTGATATATGAAGTTCTGTCATCAATCTTATGTCATCACCTCTACATTTCTTTTCCTTTTATTACTATTGTTTACAACATGCGTAAAAGCACCGGAGAAACCTGAACTTGTCAAACTCCCCTTTGCATTTTCGGATATAGGCCGGACACCTATGGAAAATACTCCCGTAATTTTTAAATCCCGTCTTTTACTTATATCAAACTTCAGACCGGGAGGATTTGAAGCCAAAGGGGCAAATGCATTTCTCTGTATTGATGACCTCCAAACCGGTAAAGAAGTTGCCAGATTTGGGAAAGGACATTCTTTTGTCTCTGCATATGTTAATGGTGATGAATTGAATGTCTTTGCTCTTGAATTCACAGATTTCGGAAGGGTAATTAACTCTATAGGCATCAACAGATTGATTACAACCGACCTGGAAAACTGGAAAATTGAGACAGCTATACTCCCTGATGAGAATGAACACCTGTTTAATTCTTCAGTATGCAGTGATGATAAAGGTTTCCTGATGGCTTATGAATCGAATAAACCAGTTAAGTTTTGTTTCAAATTTGCACGTTCAGCCGACTTGTCTGAATGGAAAAAAATTCCCGGCTTGGCTTTTACAGGTGAAAACAATGAATATTCCGCCTGCCCTGTTATCCGCTATCATTATCCCTTTTATTACGTGATATACCTGCATGCCCCGGAAGAAGGATATAATGGCTGGATTTCATACCTCGCCAGATCCAAAGACCTGATAACCTGGGAACTCAGCCCCTTTAATCCCATCCTTGAAGCAGGACCCGGCGAAGGCAGAAATAATTCAGACGTGGATATCCTGGAATATGAAGGAAGAACTTACCTGTATTATGCAACAGGGGACCAGGAAACATGGGGAACACTCAGGGTGGCTATGTATGAGGGAAGGGAACGGGAGTTCTTTGAAAAAAATTTTCCGTATAAAAAGAATGTAAAAATGCTCTCCGCAAAATATTGATAAAATTCTTATGTTAAATGTTTAAATTCCGAAAGCTCAAAACAAGTAATTCAATATTATCTTTTTTCTAAGTATCACTGATCAAAGAGTTTCCCGTCTACAAAAAAAATATGAATCACTTTGAATAGAATTGAAAAATATGATTTACATTTGGGCGAAAGCATACCACAGAAATGCTTATCTTGAAATTACATTCAGAAGAAAATGCGTACAAGGTTTTTTAATCTAACGGATAATTTTCTCCCTCATGAAAATCAATAATTTTTTTAAAGTTGCATTAAATAATTATATACCGGCTGTTAAATGGCTTCCTGGTTATTCTTTTAATATTTTCAGTAAAGATCTGATAGCAGGACTTACATTGGCAGCATATGCAATCCCGGTTTCCCTGGCTTATGCAACATTAGCCGGATTACCACCCCAATATGGCGTTTATGGTTATCTTATAGGGGGACTGTTTTATGCTATGCTGGGTACTGGCAAACAGCTTGCAGTCGGGCCAACTTCTGCAATTTCAATGCTGATTGGTGTAACCCTGGCAAATATGGCTAATGGGGATATTCAACGCTGGGTGGAATTAGCATCATTATCAGCATTTATATTTGCAGGGATGAGCATCCTGGCATATCTGCTCCGGTTAAGCAGTATAATTAATTTCATCAGTGAAACAGTGCTTTTGGGTTTTAAAGCCGGAGCCGCTATTACAATAGGATTAACGCAATTACCCAAACTTTTCGGTATTCCCGGAGGCGGAGATAGTTTTTTCAGCCGTGTAACAAGCATTTTCAGCCAATTATCCGGTACAAACCTGTTTGTATTATTGTTTGGCATTATAGTGATCGTTTTGTTATTAACCGGAAATAAAATATTTCCGGGAAAGCCAATTGCTATAATAATCGTGGCACTCTCCGTAATCGTTGTTTCATTTACTCCCATTGGTACTTTGGATATTAAAACTGTAGGAGTTATTCCAGGAGGATTGCCTAAATTACACTTTCCTGCTTTGCATTTAAAAGATATTACCAATATACTTCCACTTGCCCTGGCATGTTTTATCCTGGCTTATATCGAAAGTGTATCTGCTGCTAAAACACTCGCACAGAAAAACAATTACGATATCAATGCAAGGCAGGAACTGCTTGCCCTGGGTGTGGCTAACCTCGCTACAGCATTAGGGCAGGGATACCCGGTAAGCGGTGGATTATCACAATCTGCTGTTAATGAAAAAGCTGGAGCACAGACACCTGTCTCACTAATCGTAGCATCATTTTTCATTGCATTGTGTCTTTTATTCCTGACGGGTTTACTTAAAAGCCTCCCTGCTGTCGTGCTCGCTTCTATTGTCCTGGTTGCCATTAAAGGACTGGTCGATATAAAAGAAATGAGACGATTATTTAAAGTAAATCGTTTTGATTTTATCATCGCAATGACAGCACTGGTTTGTGTAATTATTTTTGGAATATTGGAGGGAGTTCTTATTGCAGCTTTGTTTTCTTTAGTACTTATCATCAGGAATGTATCAAGCCCTCACGTTGCAATTCTTGGGCGGATACCAGGCACTAACCGCTATAGTGATATTAAACGGCATACTGATAATGAATTGGTGCCCGGGGTCCTTCTGTTCAGGGTCGAATCTACATTGGTATATTTTAATGTAACATATGTATACCAAACCATGTGGAATAAAATATTGGAAATGGGTTCATCTTTAAAGGTTGTTATTTTTGATTTAAGTACCTCTGCAACAATAGATTCAAGTGGTGCAAGGCTCATTAAACGACTTTATCTGAACCTTAAGGATAAAAATATTTTATTTAAAGTCGTTGAAGCACACGCAGAAGTGAGGGATATTTTAAGACGTGAAAAAATAGAACATCTTCTTGGTCATGTCAGCCGGCGAGATACTCTTCACGATGCAGTAATTAACGCAATTGGTGAAAAAGAACCGGATATTCTTCAAACACCTAAAAAACTTAAAAGACAACGGATAGAAAAAATTGTTTCTCAACTAATTTTAGGAAATAACTATTTTAAAGAAACCCACCCGGATGAATATTTTGAAAAATTCAAATCCGCACAGAAACCTTATATTACCCTCGTTACATGTTCCGATTCACGTGTCCCCCTGAGTGCCCTGATGCCTGACACATCCAACAGAGTCTTTTCGATACAGAATATTGGGAACCAGATTTTATCAACAGAAGGATCTGTAGATTATGGAATCTATCATTTAAAAACTCCCTTGTTATTATTTCTCGGACATTCCGATTGCGGAGCCATTAAAGCATACCTGAATGGATTTGACCAGGAATCTTATGGCATCAAACATGAACTGGATTTCTTAAAGCCTATTATAACGGAACAATCAGCAATTAAGGATTTTGAAAAACTTCACTCACAGGTTATCGAAGAAAACCTCGATTACCAGGTAAATATTGCCTTTAAGAAGTATAAAGACATGATCAATTCAGGGAAACTTACAATTATGGCTGGTTTCTATGATTTCAGAGGTGAATTTGGATCAGCTTTAGGTAATATTGTTATTGTCAATGTAAATAAAATAAAAGATGTTAATGTAATACGTGACTTACCAATATTCGACTACCTTTCGAAAACTCAAAAGGAATTACACATAGGAAGATTGCAGGTTAAGTAAAAAAATTATTAATAATTACATATATGAAAAACAGACTATTTTTTATAGTGGTTGTATTGCTGTGCTGTAAAGGTGCAATATATGCACAGGTTGCGCTGGATTGGATACAGCAGATCGGAAGCGCAGGAGAAGACCTTGGATATGCTATTGCTCTTGATGATACGGGGAATGTTTACACTACAGGATATTTTTCAGGTACAGCTGACTTTGATCCGGGTCCCGGGACGTATAACCTCAATTCATGCGGTTATAATGATGGATTTATTTCCAAAGTTGATGCGAACGGAAACCTTGTCTGGGCCAGACAAGTCTGCGGCTCATCAAATGACTATGGGAGGGGAATAGCTGTGGATACTTCCGGCAATGTTTATGTAACAGGTGTTTTTGGTGGAACTGCAGATTTTAATCCCGGTACTGGCACTTACTACCTGACGGCAACAAACTGGGAAGGATATATACTGAAACTGGATGCGGGCGGTAATTTTGCCTGGGCCAATAAAATTGGAGGCCCGGATTCTGATCATGCTTATACTGTTGCAATTGACAGTGTGGGTGATGTATTTATAACCGGATCGTTTAATGGAAAAGTGGATTTTGATCCCGGAGCTGGTATTTATGAACTGACTTCTTTTGGTTCGGGGGATGTCTATATTTTAAAACTCACTTCTGATGGTGATTTCCTTTGGGCAAAACAAGTGGGAAGCGGCGGCAACGATTATGCTCATTCATTGATCCTTGATTCTTTAAATAATATCCATCTTGCAGGCAGTATTCAGGGAGTCGCTGATTTCGACCCGGGACCGGAAACTTATAATACCCCTACTTATGGGAACACTGATAATTTCGTATGCAAACTAAATCATAACGGGGAATTCATCTGGGCTAAAAGCTTTGGAAGTGCTGCTTATGACAACACCGAGGCTATGGCATTGGATAGTGATGGAAATGTTTTTGTCACAGGATACTTTTATTCATTGGATTTTAATACTGGTACTGAGGTTTATAAAATGACCTCATCAGGCGGTAATAATGTTTATATTTTAAAACTGGATGCAAATGGGAACTACATCTGGGGTAAACAATTTGGTGGATCTTCCGCCGAATATAGTCATGGTATTTTTGTTGACTCTGATAATAACATTTATACAACAGGGAAATTTTACGCCACTGCTGATTTTGATCCGGGTCCAGGGATTTATAACCTGACACCTGTCAATTACTTTGATATTTTTGTTTCAGCTCTTGATGCTGATGGTAACTTTTTATGGGCAGAAGGATTTGGCGGTACAAATGATGATTGTGGTTATGCGGTTAAAAAAGATGCTTCCGGAAATTTATATACTACAGGCACATTCAGGAATACCGTGGATTTTGATCCTGGTATTACGGATACCCTGTACCTTACATCTGCAGGATTAGGTGATTATTTTCTCCAGAAACTCAAACCATGTACAAATACTTATAATTCAATAAATATTATTGCCTGCGATAGTTTTATAGCACCAGATGGAGCAGTATATACAACTTCAGGAATAAAGACTGCTATTATTTCCAACACTGCAGGTTGCGACAGTATTATCACTATTGATCTGACCATCAAACAAAGCACATCCAGTTCCATTACTGTCTCAACCTGCGACAGCTATACCGCGCCTGATGGAAATATCTATACTACCTCGGGTACCAAAGTTGCCGTCATTCCTAATGCGACTGGATGCGACAGTACAATCACCATTGATCTGACCATCAAACAAAGCACATCCAGTTCCATTACTGTCTCCACCTGCGACAGCTATACCGCCCCTGATGGAAATATCTATTCTACCTCAGGTACCAAAGTTGCTGTCATTCCTAATGCGGCTGGATGCGACAGTACGATCACCATTGATCTGACTATTAAACAAAGCACATCAAGTTCCATTACTGAATCAACCTGCGAAAGCTATACCGCCCCTGATGGAAATATCTATACCACCTCGGGTACCAAAGTTGCTGTCATTCCTAATGCGGCTGGATGCGATAGTACAATCACCATTGATCTGACCATCAAACAAAGCACATCAAGTTCCATTACTGAATCAACCTGCGACAGTTATACCGCCCCTGATGGAAATATCTATACCACCTCGGGTACCAAAGTTGCCGTCATTCCTAATGCGGCTGGATGCGATAGTACTATTACCATTGATCTGGTTATTAAACAAAGCACATCCAGTTCCATTACTGAATCAACCTGCGACAGCTATACCGCCCCTGATGGAAATATCTATACTACCTCAGGTACCAAAGTTGCTGTCATTCCCAATGCGGCTGGATGCGACAGTACTATCACCATTGATCTGACTATTAAGTATAGCACTGCAAGTTCGATCACTGAAACCGCCTGTGACAGTTACACTGCTCCCGATGGCAATGTATACACCACCTCTGGGACCAAAGTTGCCGTTGTTCCCAATGCTGCCGGATGCGACAGTACGATCACCATTGATCTTACAATTATTACTGTTGATGCTTCTGTAGTTACTGATAATTATACTATATCAGCAATTACTTCAGATGCAATTTATCAATGGTTGGACTGCAGCAATAATTATGCTACTCTTCCAGAAGAAATAAACCAGAGTTATACAGCTACCTCAAATGGAAGTTATGCTGTTACTGTAACACAGGGAGCATGTTCTGATACCTCTGAATGTATTAATATAGTGGGGGTAGGAGTGATAGAAAGTACTTTTGATTTCAATATCATCATTTATCCAAATCCTACGGAAGGCTTGTTTAATATTGATCTTGGTAATATTACAGAAACAGTAAATGTTACAATAAACGACATGCAGGGTCAGGTTATCAGAAGGCAAATTTTTAAAAATGAGAAATTGTTAAAATTAAGTATTGAGGAACCTGCCGGTATATACATCATCACACTGTTATCAGGGGAAAAGAGAGCAATAATTAAATTGATAAAATATTAACCGATTGTGCGGTTTGAAATTTATAGATCACAAAACTTTAAATAAATGTTAAATGTATTCATGAACGGACCCACCCCCAGCCTCCCGAATGCTCGGGACAGGCTCTCCCTAAATCAGGGAGGGGTGAGGATTTATTGTTAAATTGCTAAGTTTAACAAATTATTAAATAAAGAAATTGTTAAATTCAGCAATAAAACCAAGTTCACTTCCCCTCCCTGATTTAGGGAGGGGTTAGGGGTGGGTCCGGGAAATTAAAAAAATTTATAATCTCCTATAATAAAATTATTTACAATAAAATTTTATCATTATTATCAATTTAAAAGTATTAACAATAAAAACTATTAAGTGAATTTACTCTGGCAAGTAATATTAACTTCTTTTATATTATTTAATTATAATTTGTTTTCCCGGGATTATTCTTCCGGAGAACCTGATAACCCTGCTGTCTTTCACTCAGCCTTCAATCCAAAAACAGCCGGATGGAACATCACCTGGCCTGGCAGGTTATCGCAATACGATCTCGTTTATGATAGTCCTCCCATTGATCCCATGCAGGGAATACCATTGGGGAACGGGGATGTAGGTGTCTTATTCTGGTGTGAGGATTCCAGGATCATAGCAGTGGTGAATAAATCTGATCTTTGGGATGATGCTGAATCCGAACAATTCAGGAACTGGAAAAAAGAGGAAGAAGATTATAGTACCACACTGCGGCATGCCTGCCGGATAATTATAGATTTCAAATTTCCTGTTTTTAATACCCTTTATCTTTCCGGTTTCAGGGGAAGGCTGAATCTTGCTGATGCTTCCCTTTCCATGGAAGTTATAAGTCCTTTTGGAAAAGCAGGACTAACGGCTTTTGTTGATCACGACTCTGGTGTAATTTTTATGGAACTGAATAGTAATATGAATGAAAATGTTCCGGTGGATATAACACTCGAAAGATTTGGCTCACGTACTTTTTCTCACTGGTACAGCAGGATCAACAGGGATGCTTCCATTGGTCTGTCTGGCACAAATACTGTAGCAGATAGTAATGGTGTTTACCTCACTCATGATCTGACATCAGGCACATTCGCTGTCGGTGGCAGAGTAATTCAACAGAATAATATTAACGTGAAGTATTCCACGGAACATTCCGGAAGTGCAGTAATTCAGCTTTCAGATAACTTAAATAAGAATGCAAAACTCGCCTTTACTGTGACTTCTCCTCTTGAAAATGCCCCGGTTTCTGAAGTAAGGAATTTTTTATTATCAATGAATGAGAGGAAAATGGAATCCTGCAAGCAATCCCACCTGGCAATATGGAAGAATATATGGAACCTTTCCTTTATGGATTATGGCGATGATTACCTGAACAATCTCTGGTATCTCACCATGTATTATGCTCATGCATCTCAGGGAGGGAAATATCCCGGGAGGTTTAACAATGGACTTTGGACCTGGAACAGGGATGTACAGCAATGGAATTTTTATTTTCACTGGAACCAGCAGCAGTTATACTGGCCATTAAATGCTGCAGGATTCCATGATCTTGTTGATCCATACCTGGATTTCAGGTTTAATTCACTTCCGCATGCACAAAAAGATGCAAAAGAAATTTTTAATGCAAGAGGGGCTTTCATTTCAGATGTCACAGAACGACGTGGTTATAATTCATCAGGCGAAAATGATAATCATACTCCTGTTGCGGAGATTGCCCTTGATTTCTGGAGGCAATATCAATTTACATGTAACAGAAGGTTCCTTGAGGAAAAAGCCCTTCCCTTCATTCTTGAAGCAGCCCGTTTTTATGAATCTCTCCTGGTAAAGGAGCAGGATGGACTTTATCATGCAAAAGAAGGAACAGGTTACGAAGGTTGGATCAAGTTAAAAGACGGCCTCACAGAGCTTACCTATGCCCGGGCACTGTTTTCTACTGCCCTGAAAGCATTGGAAACCACTGGTACCGACTTGCCTGAATCCGTAAAATGGAAAGAAATACTGGATCACATGGCTCCGCTTCCCATTATATCAGCAGAAGATTCAGCCATAAAAAAAGAAGAGTCGGGATATGTTTTAAACAGGGGAATTAATAAAGGAAAACAATCCCCTGTAAATGAAATTATGGCAGCCGGTTGGGGGATTAAAGAGAACAGAATGTTAACCGTTTATTATCCTGTGGAAGACACATCCATGAATTATGGTCTGAAGTTACTTGATGGAATATTTCCTTCTGTTCCTTCATCTCCTGTATTCCCCTCCGGAGTTATCGGATTGGATCAAAAAGGGACTAAGCTGTATAACCAGGCAGTAACTACCACATTGTTGTATGGAACAGAAGGAACAGGGTGGGATCCGGTACCAATAGTTATGGCACGACTCGGACTCATTCAGGAGTTGGCCGGTGACCTGGAACATTTTCCCGGCAGATGGCAGATTTATTGCAATAGCTGGGGACATTGGGGACTGGAAGGAGAAGTAAATAAAGATGCAGAGTGGTTTTTCAGAACAAATAATGTCAGAGATGTTGCGAACGATGAGAAATTTTCTCTGCCTATGTGGCCTTTCCGCCATATGTCGATGGAGTCCATGTCGGTACTGGCAACAGCAATGAACGAATCATTATTGCAAAGTCATGAGGGAATTATCAGAGTCTTTCCTGCATATCCGGATGATAAAAACGGACGATTTACACTTCATGCCCGAGGGGGGTTTGTGATATCTTCAGAAATCAAATCAGGAGAGATACAGTGGATTTGTGTAAAAAGTTTATACGGGAATACATGCATGTTGGAATTGCCCTGGAACAAAACAATTGTGAAATCAAACCTGGATAAGAATAGCAGGATAATTAAAGGAGATATTGCTGAAATTAAAACAAAATCTGGAGAAATAGTTTTAATTCTTCCTGATTGGCAAAATGGTAAAGAATGGACGCTTAACGCAGAAACACCATTAGCGAATGAAAATGTCAGGTATCATTCTTCAGGAAAAACAAGGCTGGGAATACCACGAATGTTTTAAATTATAAAAATATGAAAGGTTGTACAGGACAATTAAAAAAAATGGTAAAAGCCGGAGACGTACTTTTAACAGGCTGTGTTTTAGATAGCCGCTCGGGAGCAGTCATTGAAATGTACCATGAGATAGGCTTTGATATAATCCTTATTGACAGGGAACATAGCGGTTTGAACAGTGAAACTATACTTGAACAAATCCGTCTTGCACGGGCACTGGAAATTCCTTGTATGGTAAGGGTTGCTGAACCAAGTTATTCAGAGCTTAACAGGACTATGGACTATGCACCGGACGGAATATTTATACCACGTATCCGTACCAGGCAGGAAGTTGAGAATATAATGAAAATGATAAAATTCCCGCCAAAGGGAATTAAAGGTTTTGGCGCCGGTTCTTGTCCTGCAGGAAAGTATCTTGGTTGGGATCCCCCTTTGGCACAATTGAAGTTCTTTAATGAGGATTTTGTAGTCGGGATACAGATCGAAACAGCTGAAGCACTTGATAACCTTGACGATATACTTTCAGTCCCGGGTATTGATATCGCTGTTGTAGGTAATGACGATTTATCATTGGGAATGAATATTCCTACGCAATTTGATAGTCCTGAATATATTGCAGCTGTAAAAAAAATTATTGCAGCCTGTAAAAAATATCATGTTTTGCCAGGAATTGCCTGTGGTGACCCAATCAAAATAAAGTATTGGAAGGACCAGGGAATGCGTGTTTTCTGGACTGTGGCCGACATACTGAGCATGTGGCTTTATACGAAGCAAACCTTTAAAAATATCAAAAATGAATTAGATGAAAAATAATTCAACTTCATCTTGTTAAAATAACCTTGGAATTATGAATAAAAAGCCAATAGTTGCCCGGCTAAACGCCAGGACTTTTCATATGAGTAAAGAAGAAAAACAAATACTCTCACAGATCAATGCCATCATTATTGAAATTGAGGGCGATACAGATGAAGAAATATTGAGTAAAATTGCTGATGCCGATGCTATTATGATTATTTCCGCATATATGCACGGACCAGTATTAAAAAAAATGAAAAACCTGAAAGTAATATCAAGACTTGGTATAGGTGTAGATAAAATTGACGTGGAAGAAGCTACGCGACTTGGTATTGTTGTCACAAATCTTCCTGATTTTTGTACGGATGAAGTTGCTGACCACACGATGGCTTTAATTCTATCTGTTGCACGGCAGGTGAAATATTATGAAAATCTGATGCGTAATGGAATAATGCCTGATGAATTCAAAGATATTCACCCTTTAAAAGTACAAAAACTTGGGATAATCGGATTTGGACGAATTGGTAAAGCCGTCGCAAAGCGCGCTAAATCTTTCGGAATGAAGATACTGGTCTTTGATCCGGCAGTTTCATCAGAAGTAGCTCAAAAAGAAGGTGTTGAAAAAGTGGATTTTGAAACTATACTTAAAGATTCAGATTACCTGAGCCTGTTATGTCCCCTGACAGCTTCCAGCAGGGAAATGATAAAACTTAATGAGTTGAAAAAGATGAAGCCAACTTCTGTCCTGATCAATACCGCAAGGGGTGAATTAGTAAATGAAAATGATCTTGTGAAAGCCTTAAAAACAAAAATAATAAGGTATGCTGCAATTGATGTATTTGGAAGCATTAATCTTTTTAATAAAAAAGGATTTTCTTTGACACATCCCTTTTTCTCATTGGAGAATATCTTACTCACACCACATGTTTCGGCTGTTTCTGAAGAAGCAATGACAAAGGTAAGGGAAGGTGGAGCAACTGCCGTTGTTGATGTCCTTTCCGGGAAAACTCCGGCACATATTGTAAATCCGGAAGTGCTTTCCAAAATAAAATCAGACCGGGAATAATGTAAGGTAAAAAAATAATTATTTTTAAATACAATGGACTTATATATTGGCTTTATTTTAGTCATTCTGGCAGGATTGGGTACCGGAACGTCTGCATGGCCTTTTAAAAAGATTAAGGACATTCATCTTGAACAATATATGCTTGTTTATATGTTCACTGCATTAATATTCGTTCCCTGGATTGTAGTATTTTTCAATATCCCTGACCTGTTAATTATTATTCAAAAAGTTGGTTTTAAAACATTATTTATCTCTAACCTCTTTTCAATTAGTTGGGGTATTGCTAATGTTTTATCCATGATTTGTATAATGAAAATAGGGGCATCTCTTGTCGGGGCTATACTTACTGCTCTTGGGATGTCTGTGGGAATTTTACTGCCAATGATTTTCAAAGGCAGCGGTCTGTTTAGTAAGGCCCCGGACCTATTTTCAAATGCAGGAATTGTAATTATTATGGGTTTATTTATTATAGTTATCGGGTTGATATTCATTAGTATTGCAGGATTTGGCAGAGAAAAAATATTAAATAACAACAATAATCCAGGTACAACCGGGGTAATATCCAAAAATTTCCTGGCAGGTTTATTACTTACGATATTGGGAGGTTTCCTTTCATGTGGAATCTCACTTGCCTTTGTTTATAGCCAGGGACCAATTATAGAAGCTGTAAAACTGCAGGGGGAAAATGAAATTGTAGCCAACTTTGCTGTTTGGGCTTTAGGAATGTTTGGGGGGGGAGTAATAAATATTCTTTATGCAATTTATTTAATGTCAAAAAACAGATCATGGGGCCTGTTATTCGCCAGAAAGGATGAACTTCTTTTTGGAGCGATTGTTGGATTACAATTGATTATTTCAATAATCTTCCTGGGAAGGGGAATGATCTTATTGGGAGCTCTTGGAGCCTCAGTCGGATTTGGAATACAACAATCATTGCAGGTTATAGGAAGTCAACTTGTAGGATTTATAGGAGGTGAATGGAAAGGGATAATTGGAATACCAAGAAAAAGGATGTATTTAGGATTAATTATTATACTTTTTGCAGTTATTGTTTTTGCTTATAGTAATACAATGCTTAATTCTTGATAAATACACAACCTATATCGAACTCACATTAAATGACTATGAATACTAAGATCTTTATTACTACCTTATTTATTATGTTTATTGGGTGTAATCAAACCCGGAATAAACATGATGTCACTGATGAAACTTCAGATAAAACTGATAAAAGTATTAACAAAGCATATATCTCTTTCCGTATTGGAATACCTCTCTGGATGCCGGAAAATCGTTTTAACGAACTACTGGATATGTTCGATAAATATAAAGGTGTTACTGACGAAATTACTTTCTTTACATCAGGTACGCACGCTCCCCTTCCCCTGGATGTATTCACCCATCGTGCAGAACTCCTGAAAGATCGAATGAATATAGTTCGTGAACGGGGTTACAGAACCGGGATTAACATCCTGACTTCTATAGGCCATCATAATGAAAACCTTGATAATTCATTAAAAGGAGATTTTACTTACATGACCAATATTGATGGTGAAATTTGCCATGGTTCATTTTGCCCGAATGATGAAAATATGCAGGAATATATCAGGAAAATCTATCAGATCACTGTAAATGCTAATCCTGACTATATATGGATCGATGATGATGTGCGGTTTGGACATATGCCTATCGGTTATGGTTGTTTTTGTGATAATTGCCTGGGGATATTTGAAAAAGAAACCGGGAAAAAATACAGAAGAGAAAGCTTGAAAAAAGCATTTAACGAAGGTTCTGAGGAGGATAAACTTAAGATCAGGGAAGCATGGCTTGAACATAATCGTAATACCATTTCAGATTTATTCAAGCTGATTGAAACAACAGTTCATGAAATAAATCCTTCTATGCCCCTGGGATTCATGACAGGCGACCGTTTTTTCGAAGGCTATGATTTTGATACCTGGGCAGATATATTGGCAGGACCTGATAAATCAACTGTAATGTGGCGCCCGGGTGGTGGATATTATAACGATAACAATAACAACGAGCTTATCGGAAAGTCACACGATATAGGTCGACAAGTTTCTGTTTTGCCAGATTATATTAGTAATATTCAATCAGAAATTGAAAATTTCCCATATCAGAGACTTAAGAAGGCTGAAAATATAGTGGTTTTGGAGGCCTCTTCGCATATAGCAGCAGGATGTACAGGTGCAGCCTTTAATGTGCTCTCGATGTATGATGAACCACTTGATGAATATGAGCCCCTGGTAACAAAACTTCAACAATCCAGACCATTTTTCGATATGCTGGCAGGATCATTGGAACGCTCTCCCATAACCGGTGTTTATAATTACTGGAATAAAAATACGTACGCTGCTGCAAATCTTTCAGAAGAGAACTGGCCTGGTGGAGTACCCCCACTTGCCGGTTATGAATTGTATAATATCGGCCTGCCTGTATGCTACTCTCCTGAACATGCTGTAGTTACAGTACTTAACGAAGATAATGTCCTTACAATCCCTGAAAATGAAATTAAGGAAATACTATCAGGAAGTGTGTATATGGATGCCGGGGCATTACAGCAATTGAACGGGATGGGGTTCGGAGATCTTACAGGATTTGAAGTTGTGGACAAAGAGTATAAAGACAGGATAGAAAAATTCACAGATCATCCATTGAATGGCGTTTTTGCAGGCAGGGAGCGGGATAACCGCCAGTCATTCTGGAACTCCCCTGCATATACATTGAAAAAAACAGGTGAAAGGGCTCAAATTTTAGCAGGACTAATTGATTACCAGGGGAATGAGGTATCTGAAATCACAATGGGTACATTCGAGAATCAAATTGGGGGACGTATATGTGTTGCAGGTTACTATCCATGGACTTTCCTCGAAAACCTTTCAAAAAGCTCTCAGGTTAAAACTATTTTCAGGTGGCTTTCAAAGGATACACTTCCAGGGTATATTGCTTCTTTCCATAGAATTAACCTTTGGATCCGTGAACCTCAAAATGGCAGAATTGCTCTTGCTTTTACAAATGCTTCCTTTGATCCTGCAAAAGACGTAATACTGATGTTAAAAACAGAAAGCAGGAAAACCAGGTTGTATGATATGAACTGCAAAGAAACAATCATCTCTGCATCAGGGGAAGACGGCCCATATAAAAGGTTCGTTATCCCATATGTTGATCCATGGCAGATGAGGTTGGTTATAATTATGTAGGGGGCTGTCTCATAAATGTTATTTACCACAAAGGACTCAAAGTATGCACGATGTACACAAAGAAAATATTCTTGATATTTAATTTTTACCTTAAATTACAAAAATGTTTTTTATAATTTTATAGACTTATATTTGAGTCCACTCCAAAAAGTTGAATTTATGATTTCCAAAGGTCCCCCCCCAGCCCCCTAAAAGGGGGAGCAATCATAAATCAGCAACTTGCAAAAAGTCCCCCTTGGGGGATTTAGGGGGAAAGGACTTTTCGAACTAGGCTCATATTTTACCCTTTATAAATAAATGAAACATTCCTTAGTATCATTAATTATTCTGGCAAAGCTTTTATTAATAATTTTCACTGCCTGTTCTCTTCAATCACCTCTCATTTCTCATGATGTAAACCATAGGTTAATCACTTTTTCAGACAGCAACAGGAATCTTGTAATGCAATTGAATTATAGTAATGGATGTGTAGTGGAAAAAGTGATTATAAATAATAAACAGGTTTCAGGAAACGGAAATATTGCTTTCTCAGGTGTCCTGGTAAATAATCAGGTTCTGTCCTCCAAAGATGCAATTTCTTCTCCGTTAGTTTCAATTAGGAATAACGTGGTAAAAATCAACAATCTAAGATATGGAAATGAATCATTTTCTATTGAAGAAGAATGGGTCTTTACCGTAAACTCAAACGATATTCAATGGCAAATTAACAGGGAGTACCTGAATGATGGGATCATTGAGGAAAATTATTTTCCCTGCTGGCAGTTTAATTCTATAGAAACATGGGATGGCGCTATGCTTGATAACGGGGGAGTAGCCTGGAACCGTTTTTTAAATAAACCGGGTGAAACATACGGAACACAAGCGGCTGCATTTACACTCTGGAACAGATCAGATAACAGCTGTTTAAAAATCATTCCCTCTGATGATCATGAAATATTCAGATCAACGACATTTTCACATAAAGATAATGGAGTTTATGCAGTCGTACAGTTATCGTCAAAAGCGGAAATAACTACAAGATATGGACTAAGACGTTTTCTTGAAACAGGTGGAAATGTATTTAATCCTGATACAGTAAAATCCAGCTCAAAATTAAGCATTAACAATAAACTTCAGGTTTTCGTATATGAACGTGAATACGACCGGGGAATTTTAAAAGGAATGAATGAAGAATTGATTAATGAAATGCTGAATACCATAGGCAGGTATGGAGTAGTGGATAGATACTTGTATGGATCCAACGGCTGGAGAACCGGATGGGCTGTTTTACAGGAACCATGGCTTGCTTTAATGGGACTTGCCGTTAATTCACCTGATTTTATCAAAGGATATTCGGAAACTCTGGAATATCAAAGAGATAATGCAATATTACCGGACGGAAGAGTATTGCCACGCTGGCACCATGATGCTTCTGATGCAATGCCAGGTACTTTCCGGGAGAATGGCTTCTATGAGTGTCAGTGGGGATATATGCTTGACTCACAACCTGCTTTTGCAATAAATGTGGCAGAACAGTTTGATATAACCGGGGATATAGAATGGCTACGGCAATTTAAAACAACTTGTGAAAAAGTCCTTGAATACATGATAAAAAGGGATTCTGACGGGAATGGCCTCTTTGAAGTAATTCAGGACACTTATAAAGAGGAGAAAGGAACCGATTGGCTGGATGTCATCTGGGCATCTTATGAAGTCGCCAGTATCAATGCTTATATGTATAAAGCCCTTACCCGGTGGTCAGAACTGGAAAAATTACTGGGTGATAACGAAATGTCTGAAAAATACCGGCACCTGGCTATGAAACTCCAGGTAACATTCAATAAAAATATTGCTGATGGCGGCTTCTGGAATCCTGATAAAAACTGGTATGTTCACTGGCGGGAAAAAGACGGGTCCGTTTACGGTAATAACTTTGTAACATCAGTCAACTTTCTTCCTGTTGCTTATGGTGTCTGTAATGATCCGGTCAGGAAAGATGCTATCCTGGAAAATATGGAAGTCCTTATGCAAAAGGAAAACCTGTTTATATGGCCTTCGTGTTTCTTTCCTTATGAAGCAGGAATGGGACTTGAAAATGTAAATTATCCATATCCGAATTATGAAAACGGGGACCTTTTCCTCGCCTGGGCTGAATTGGGAGTCCGTTGTTATGCTGAAAATAACCCGGAAATCGCCATGAAATATATCAGGAATGTAATAAACCAATATGAATTAGATGGTCTGGCTCATCAGCGTTATTCAAGAAATGAACAAACTGGGGCGGGTGATGATATTTTATCTAATAATGTAATGGCTGTTGTCGGATTGTATCGGAATATTTATGGTATTCAGCCTCAGTATAACAGGTTGTATATCAATCCGCACCTGACAGAAGATTTAAATGGGACCAGTTTGAAATATTGGTTTCAGGATCAGCAATACCTGATTGATCTTACAATGGATAATTATTCTATTTGTGCGAATGATATTACTGTTTCGGATAAAAATTCATTTGGACTGAAATATACTGGAAGTGGAATCGAATATTTTAACCAGGATGAAAAAAATGTTTCATTGAAGCTTACAGTAAATAGCGCTTGCTCAGTTGATATTGTTAATTGGGATGAAACTCTGATGAGTTGGAAGATTACGGGAGAACCATCGAAAGTTAATATGCGTTTTGATGTCCACAACCTGAAACCAGGCAGAGTTTATCAGTTGTATAATAATGGAAATCTTATAGGTAAATACATCAGCGATATGTATGGTATTATTCGTTTTGATTGTCATAAGAATAGCGAATTAATACTGAAAGAAATATAATTTTTTTGTTTAATAAGGAAAATTTCTATATTCAATCGGCAATATTGAATGGAGAAACCTTCGATAGACCATGGATAGAATACAATTTATCAGTTTTCAGCGACTACAGGAAGTGGAGGAATTATAACAAATTGATTTTTTACATTATATTCATTATATAAAATACTCACTAACATCAATATGAATATCAAATTGTTATTAATCTTCAAAACAATCTTTTTTATTTTCTTATTTTCCTGCACCAGGGAAAATCAGCTATTTATTTATGTGTCAACTGAGGGGAATGATGAAAATCCAGGCACTGTTGAACTACCCTTCCACTCTGTTGTAAAGGCGCAGGAAACTGTCAGGAAGTATAAGAAAGACAGGGACATACCAAAGAAAGGAGTGATTGTTTATTTTCGAAAAGGTATTTATTCTCTTCATAAAACTCTTTGTTTCACTGCTGAAGATAATGGAATGGAAGGATCACCAGTAATATACCGGTCTTTTCCAGGTGAAGAAGTCAGTTTTACCGGTGGAAAGGTAGTGAATAATTTTATACCTCTTTGTGAAAAAGAAGTAAAGAAAAGAATACCTGGAAAATATCACGATAAAATATGGCAGGCAAACCTGAAAGATCTGGGTATTAATAATTTTGGAGAAATAAAATCCACAGGAATGGGAAGACCAGTTCAACCGGCAGCCCTGGAACTGTTTTTTAACGGTGAACCTATGATACTCGCACGTTACCCCAACCAGGGTGAATGGATGCGAATCGCTTCTGTACCGCAAACCGGAGACTCACTTATCAATGAAGGTGGAGATGGTGGAAGCCGTTTTGGTATTCCTCTTGGACGTCATTATGGCAGATTCAAATATAATGAAAACAAACCTGGTGAATGGTTGAAAAATGATAATATCTGGTTGCATGGCTACTGGACATGGGATTGGGCAGATTCTTATGTTAAGGTTGACAGGATTGAACCTGTTTCTAAGGAATTTGTACTTGCAGAACCACATGGCGTTTATGGTTACACGCAGAATCAACGGTATTATGCTCTGAATGTTCTTGAAGAACTGGATAGCCCGGGTGAATGGTTCCTTGACAACCAGACAGGTATCCTATACTTTTGGCCGCCGTCTCCCATTAACGAAGGAGTTGCTATTGTTTCTGTTCTGGAGGAACTAATGATTCATTTGGATAATACTGAATATGTAAGGTTAGAGAATATCATCTTTGAAAGTTCCAGGGGACAGGCCATACGAATTTCTAGTGGATGCAATAACCTTGTAGCAGGGTGCACCATCAGAAATATAGGATCAAATGCAATTAGCCTGGATGGAGGACATAATAACGGAGTGAGAAGCTGCGATATTTATAACGTAGGGGACGGAGGTATAAATATTTCCGGTGGAGACAGAAAAACACTTACTGCTGGAAATAATTTTGCTATTAACAATCATATTTATCGCTATAGCCGTATTAATAAAACATATCGCCCGGCAATAAGTTTACAAGGTGTTGGCAATCATTTGTCTAATAATTGTATCCATGATGCTCCTCATTCTGCTGTTATTTTCGGGGGAAACGAGCATATCCTGGAATTTAATGAAGTATACGATATAGCCAAAGAAACCGGCGATGTCGGGGCATTTTATATTGGGCGTGACTGGACATCACGAGGGAACATTATACGCTATAATTATTTTCATCATTTGACTGGCCCTGGTTTATACGGAGTGATGGCAGTTTATCTTGATGATGCAGCAAGTGGAGCCACTATTTGCGGAAATGTGTTCTATAAATCAGGACGTTCTGCATTTGTTGGCGGAGGACATGATAATTTAGTGGAAAATAATGTTTTTGTAGAATGTGAACCTTCAATACATTTAGACGCCCGGGGAATGGGATGGGCCAGAGAATCAATGAGCAGGGGTGGAAATTGTTATATGTATGAAAAGCTGGAAGAAGTCAATTATAATCAACCTCCGTATAGCACTAAATATCCTTCCCTTGCAAGAATTCTGGACTGGGGAGATCCTCTCATGCCTAAAGGCAATATTTTTCGTGCCAACCTGAGCTATGGCGGAACATGGCGCAAGATTGATAATAAAGCAGATGAAGTAACTATTGAAAATAATTATGTACTTAAAGAAGTACCTGCTTATATCGATGTCGATAATGGGAATTTCTACCCCGAAAACGAAATGATTTTAAATGATATAGGATTTGTGAAAATCCCTTTTGATAAAATAGGCCTGTTTATTGATGAATATAGACAATACCTCCCTAAAAAAGGAGATGCAAAAGAACAAAAAAATTAAAGTAACACAGATGGAAAATAGTTAAAATATTCCTTTAGACTTTTATTCTTTTTCTTCAAATTTATGTCCCATTATTAAACTGATTGATTATAACCCTATGTACAGCATCATGAAAACAAAATCATTTACAATTTTTTTTGTGTTTTTAATAATACTATGTATCTCCTTTTCCTGTATTCCGTTTACAAGAGAAGTAATTGTGCTGGAAAATGAGAACTTTGCATATGAAATTACCGGAAATGGCAGAAACCTGCATTTCGTTGATAAATCTTCCGGAACCGATTACCTGTTTAAAGATACAGTATCATACTGTGCCTATATATTCCAGGAGGGGAAAATTTATCCTGTTAAAAAAGCAAAATTTAATGGAAACCTGCTAACGCTTGATTTTGGTAAAACAGGTGTCACTGCTGAGATTTCCGTGGTTGTATATAAAGATCATATTACCTTGGAAGTCAGTAATATAGAAGGCAAGGCAGAGTCGTTAACTTTCCTTAATGTTCCGCTTACCCTCGATGCCTTGCCAAACGAATCCTTTGCTGCATGTGCTCTTGCTATGAATATAAATACAAAAATCATACAGCTTCCGGCATTGCAAAATCATCTTTGGGCAAGCTGTTACAAAATTTTTGGTATGGAGGGAGCAAAAATCAGTTTGATAGGAGTGCCGCAAAATATGATCCTGCCGGTGATACGCAATATCATGGAAGAAGCGGAGGATATTCCTCATTCTACTGCCGGAGGAGCCTGGGCACAGTTGAGTGAAGAAGGATATGGTTCTTACCTTATGAATTTCGGCACTTTGACAGAAAGCACGGTAGATGAATGGATTGAAATGTGTGATAACCTGGGTTTCAACCAGGTTGACAGCCATGGAGGAGGGAAATTTTTCCGGTTTGGGGATTTTGAACTAAACCCTGAAAAATGGCCGGACGGATGGGATAACTTTAAACGAATTAACAATCGGCTTCATAATGCCGGGATATCCTCCATTTTTCATACTTATGCTTTTTTTATTGATAAAAATGCAAAATATGTAACTCCGGTTCCGCATCCCGATTTAGCATATTTCCATGCATTTACACTGGCAGAATCCATTGGACCGGAAGATACGGTTATTACAGTGAATGAGTCTACAGCAGGAATATCAACAATAACAGGATTCTTTGTCAGAAACAGTGTTACACTTCGTATCGGGGATGAACTTATAAGTTTCGATGGGGTAACTGATTCCCCTTCATTCAGGTTTACCGTCTGTAAACGCGGATTACACGGAACAGGAATATCTTCTCATCAGGCTGGGGAAAAAGCTTTCCATCTTAAAGAAATGTTTGGATTATTTGTTCCGGGATATGATACGGAACTTTTTAAGGAAATTGCAAAACATACAGCAGAAATTGTAAATGAATGTAATTTCGATGGTATTTATTTTGATGCTATTGATGGGAGTGGTATTCTCGACGGAGACGAAAACTTCTGGTATCATTCAACAAAATTTATTTTTGAAGTGGCAAAACATCTTGATCATCCCGTGGGAATGGAAATGAGTGCCATGATCCACCACTGGTGGCATTACCGCTCGCGCTGGCAGGCATGGGACAGACCTGTCCGGGGATATAAAAGATTTGTTGATATTCATTCATCATCTATTAAAATGAGTGGATCAGACCATGGATTAAGTCTTGGAACACCTGCTTTTATTGAAAAATATGCAAAAGTGGATAACGGAAGTTTACTTCTCCCGCTTCATCTGGGCTGGTGGGGAAATCAAACATGGGACCCTCCCCAGGTTGAACCCACTTTCTATGATGATATTGAATACCTGTGCTGCAAGATGATAGGAAATAAAGCCGGCCTATCAATGCTTGGAGGTATGGATGAAAAGACACTGGATGAAAAACCACTTCTGGGAAGACTGGCAGGCATTATCAGGCAATATGAGTCATTACGCCATACGAACAGTATCAGTGATTCAATGAGATATCTTCTAAGGCAACCTGGCAAAGAATTTACTCTTGTTAAAAATGAGGAAGGTAAATATTGTTTTAAACCGGTAGTGTATGAAAAACATAAAGTTGAAGGACAGGATCATCCTTCTGCAGAATGGAAGGTGAATAATGAATTCCCTTCTCAGCCGGTTAAATTGAGAATTGAAGTCCTGATGGCTGTGAAATCCTATAATGATACAGGTAACATTATACTCACCGACTTTTCGGAAGAGGGAAGCTTTGTAATGTCTCAAAATGCAGACGGAGTATCAGGGTCTGTTGTACCTGTTAAATTGAAAAAAATTCCTACCGGAGAACCTGGTTGTATCTTCTCAGCATTAAGTACAGGGGCAACTACCCGGCAAGGAGCATATATAAATATGGAACAGAAATTTGATCCATGGTTGAAACTTAATGATCATAAAGCTCTTGGAGTATGGATAAAAGGAGACGGAAATGGTCAGTTACTTAATTTTCGCCTGGAAAGTCCAAAACATATTTCCTTTGGAGCAAGAGGGGACCATTTCGTGAAGATTGACTTTTCAGGCTGGAAGTATTTTGAACTGGTGGAAATAGAATCTGAAAAGTATAATGATTATATCTGGCCGGAACTTGGAATATATGATACCTATCGCCATACAATTAACTTCGGTAATATTGATAAACTCCAGGTTTGGTATAATAATCTCCCGGAAGGGAAAAATGTTGAATGTTTGATTGGCCCGGTAAAAGCCCTGCCAATGGTAAGTGTTACTATTGACAATCCAACCATAAAAGCAGGAAAAGAAGAGATAATGTTCCCTGTTCAAATGAAATCAGGAATGTTTTTGGAGTTGCTCTCCGGTTCCGATTGTAAATTGTATGGGTCTAAAGGAGAATTAATTGAAGAAGTTAAAATAAAGGGTAAGTTACCTGAACTATTGCCAGGAAATAATGAAATGTCTTTTTATTGTAATGGGCCGGAAGATGTTAATGTAAGAGTTCAGGTAACCGTGATAAGTGAAGGAAAACCTTTAGAAGATTAAATAATTTGCTAAACTTAGCAATTTAACAATGAATCCTCGAGGCTGTCTAAAAAGTCAAATACATTTTTCAATAGAGAAAAGGACTGTTATAACTATACAAAATATTGTTCTCTTCACCGACGCTATCCGACTGAAAAATGCCGGACAGGTCTTAGTCACAGTAACTTTAGTGAAGGTGATCTAACTTCTGGTAATAATTACCCATTTGTAAAACCTGGCTCTGCCACCAGTCATCTGAAGCTGCAGCGAAAGATGGGCGTTGAATAGGGAATACAAAACACAAAGATGAATACAAAATTTATCATAAAGGATTTTTTGGACAGCCTCCGGGGGTGGGTACGTGTCTAAATAAATTCGACATTTATTTTAAGTCCTGTAATCTAAAAATACCAAACCGCACAATCGGTTTAATAAAACTAAAATATGAAAAGTAAACAAACATCAGCACCCATTACCCGTCGTAAAGCTTTAAAAATAGGAGCCGGAGCAGTTGCCGGTATTGCAGCTTTTGGCAAATTTACTCCGTTATTGGCAGATTCAAAGATGAATACTTCTGAAATTATGGAAGAACAAAAACCGTATAAAAATAACTATATATTTCAGCATGGAGAGGAAGCTACAAAAATAGATTTTTCTTACGCTTTTGCTCCTCCGCATAGAATTACAGTGGGACGTCCTGATGCAAGCGAAAGGACACTGTTGGATCTTCAGGAAGGGAGTTTAAAAATGTCGTGGACTTATGATAATTTGTCGATGAACAACTATCCCCCCTTAGCATTCCGGACTCCGCCAACATTATGGAAAATTAATATAACACCGCAAATTGATAATGATCCGTTAACCCTGAGCCGTTGGTCGCGACTCGAAGGTGTGTTACCTGGACTGGAAAATATTTATGAGAATACTTCCGGTCAAATAAAACTTGATGTTTTAAGCGGAATGACTGCAGCTTTGATTCGTATTGAGATCAATAACACTGACTCTTATCCACATCAATATTCGGTTTTGTGTGAATCACCTAATTTTGGGGAAAATCCGGGTTGGATTGAGCCACAATGGAATGCAGGTGACACTTTATTAGCGGGATGGAATGATCGTGCTGATCGTATTCTTCTTCTCGGTTTAGGTGCTGATTCTTATTCGCTAAACAAAGATGGCGCTCCCCCGGGAGCAAAAAAAATGATCCTTATATGGAATATGAAACCCGGGGAAAAAAGGGAAGGATGGATTATCCGTCCCTATCATGGTTATGCATCTGATTTGCCTGCTCTACGCAAACACGAATGGGCAGGGGAAATGGAACAGGGTAAAAAAGAATGGAATGATCTGTTAGGAAGGGCTTCCAGATTGAGTATTCCTGATCCGGGGGTGACAAGAGCATATCTGGCCTGCCTTTCTGATCTGTTTATCATGCGTGAACCGCTTTCCGACGGTCGTATTATTGGCGTTCCTGGAACCGAAGGATATCGTGCAGGTAACTCAGGCGAGCCTCTGATCGTTTCCGTGATATTAAACCAGAATGGACTACATCAGGAAGCAGCTGCTGAATCCCTTACTCCGTTTGAAACGCAGGAAGCGGATGGTTGCTGGGCGGACAGACAGGGCTGGTGCCATACTTTCTGGGCGGCCACAGGCTTTAAGTCATGGGCTCTGATGGAACATTATTATATTACAAGAGATATTGAGTTTTTAGAGAAGTTCTATCCGTATATGCTCGCCAGCTCAAGGTGGAACGAGAAACAGCGGGCAAGAATGAGAACCGGCGATCGTGAACATTCACTTACTTATGGACTTATGCCACGTGGATTTGGAGATTGCGGGTTAATGAATGATGATGATATGTATGGTGTTTTTTTCCCTCATAATATCTGGGCAGTATTTGCAGACCGTTGTTCCCTTGAAGCTGCCAGAATTCTCGGCAAGTCAAATGATATAAATGAACTGGGAAATATTTATGAAACAGCATACAATGATTTACTAATAGCGCTGGACCGTGGAGTTATCAAAGAGGAAGATTATCGCTGGATTCCAGGTACTCCCGGAAAAACCACCGGAAGTTGCTGGGGCGTACTTAATATTGCCTCCCCATGTGGACTGTTACCGGTTGATCATGAACTTGTTACAGGTACATTACGAAAGATTGAAGCAAATATAAGTAAAGGAGGTCAGCCAATTCATACAGGATGGATGCCAGATGGAGCATGGGTAGCAATAACACTCGATAATATTGCGGAAGTTCACCTGGCCCGGGGAAATGGAGATAAGGTTGTCAATTACCTCTACTCAACATTAAACCATGGCACTCCACTATATACATGGTGTGAGGAGCGAGGCCAGGAACCAGGCACAACAAAATGTTCCGGCGACCGGCAACATCTGTGGACCCCCGCAGCTGTGGTAAGAATAATACGAGATATGATGGTTACAGAAAATAATGATGGATTAAATCTTGGTTCAGGAATAGACCGTGACTGGCTTTTATCAGGCAAACCGGTGGGAATCGCAGACGCATATACACATTTTGGGAAAATCTCCTATCAGATGGAGTACGATAAAAAACATCTTCGGGTGTCTGGTGAGGTTTCATTTGCCGAAAACTCAACCGCAGCCTGGGCAGTCTTACATACAAGGTTACCGGATGGACTGAAATTAAAGTCTGTAAATAAAGATTCCGGAGCTCAATTAATTGCTGACGGTTCTGGTATAAGATGGAATAACCCCCGTGGAACGTTCAATTTTTCCATTTCTTTAAAGAAAGATATAGATATTAATTAATCGTTTATGCGGTTTAATTTTAGAATAAAATTGATAATAATTATAAAGTTTTATTGTAACTAAATTTATTACAGGAGATTATGAATTTTTTAATTTTCCGGACCCACCCCCGGCCCCTCCCTAAATCAGGGAGGGGAATGGAACTTTGTTAAATTGCTGAATTTAACAATTTCTTTACTTAATAATTAGCTAAACTTAGCAATTTAACAATGAATCCTCACCCCTCCCTGATTTAGGGAGGGGCCGGGGGTGGGTCCGTTTAAAAATACATTTGTCATATATTTAAGTCCTGTAATCTAAAAAATACCAAACCGCACAAGCAGTTTAATATAAATAAAAGAAATAATAAACATGAACAGGCGTAAGTTTACAAAAATCTCCGCTATAGGTATCGGTGGAACAGGGATTTTACATCCATTACAAGGTATGATAATTAATGAGAAGGATCAATACCTTAAAAGCATAACAGAATACGGAAAGCTATCTTTAAACTGCCTGGACAAATTCTGTGACACTTCAAGAGGACAGATCCCTTATTTTTATACAGAATTCAACCGAAGTCCTTTATCTGCAGGGCATCAGATATGGTCATACGGTGATGGACTGGGAAGAACTGTTGATGCATTGGTGCTTTTAAGACATATGTTAGGACAAGAATTAAACCTTCCTGATGATCATATTAAACAAACTACCCTGGTTAGTTTTATTGCTCCTGATGGTTTATCCTGGTGCCCTGCTGAACCATGGACACTACCTGTCCCTCATACAAGACCAGCCTGGCTGCAACAGGGAACTTTACTCGCACTGACAAGCCTGTATCTTTCAACAAAAAATGATTATTATAAGAAGCTGGCCGAAAAAAATATCGATGGAATTATCAATCTTGCCCGGTTCAATGATAAGGGTTATGCTGATTTCCCGGGTGACTATTTCACATTAGCCTATGGATGGTCAGAACCATCAAAAGATAAAATGCATCGCCCATCGATCTTTTATACCTCAGTTACGATGCCTCTTATGAGGTTTTATCGGGCAACAGGCTATGAACCCGCCTTAAGATTAGCTACAGCACTGATTAATTGGACATTAAAAGACAATAACGATATTGCAGGATTATTCGAAGTAGGACATTTTCATAGTCAAAGCCGGCTTATTATAGCTTTACTTCTCAGGGCAAAAACAACCGGTTCAGAGGAAGATTTGGAAAAAGCTGAAGAACTTTATATTAAAGCCAAAAAACTTGGAACAGATTCCGGATGGTTTCCTGAACAGATTAACAATCCTGAACATAATCGTTCAAACCTTGCAGAAACCTGTTGCCTGACTGATATGCTGGAAGCAGCAATACTGCTTGCCCAACTCCGAAATAACTCTTACTGGAATGATGTGGAACGGTTTGCAAAAAACCACCTGTATGCTTTTCAAATCTCTGATTCTTCATGGTTTGCAAAAACAGATCAAAGTTATCATGTTTTACCTTATATACCCATTTTTAAAAGTGATGAAATAAAAGAATTAATAAAAGGTGGTTTCGCAGGCTGGGGCGGAGTAACTGCCATGTCCGACGATTCTCCTTTTTCCAATGCCAATCAGCAGTGTTGCAACGCTGCAGGAGCAAGAGCTTTATACGATGTCTGGAAATATGCAATAAACGATAACGGCAAGGATTTTAAAATTAACCTTCATATTCACAGGAAACATAAATGTGCTGAAATAATAATGAAAGAAGGGAATACCGGAATACTAAATATTAAGGTATTAGCTGAAAGGAATTTCTCGGTTAGAATACCCGAAATGATAAAAGCTTCTGAAGTCATTATAACTGTAAATAAAAGCTTAATCAAAACTCAGGTAAACGAAGGTTATCTGAACCTGGGAATATTAAAGCCTGGTGATATTGTCTCTCTTAAATATCCAATGAAGCAATATGTGAAGGATGAACATCTGCCAGCCGGAAATTTCAAATTTACATATCAGGGTTCAACAGTTATAAAAGCAGAACCAGTACAAAAATTCGGAGAGTATTTTTCAAACCAAAGATTTACAGAAAATATTCCCGTATTTGAAGAAAATAATAAAGAAGAAATAGATTCATTGTAATAAAAATATCATCGGATGACACACTCATACACTATCAAATTCAACAAGGATATACAAAACTCCTTTAAAATGATCCTCATAAAATTCTTTATCTTTTTTATATTAATTTTATCAATCTTAACTTTCTTTTATTCCTGTAATATTGATTCTGGCTCGTCCCGGGAAGAAAAATTCTTATTTAAAAAAGCTTTACCTGTCTGGGCTGCAAACCGTGAAAAAGAAATGAACCTGAACCTGGGTTTTCGTGGAGTCTTTCAGGCTAAGATAAATAAGAATTATTCATTAAAAATAACTGCATCCACACTCTACCGTGTATACCTGAACAATGAATTCCTGGGATATGGCCCTGCACGTGCAGGACATGGATATTTCAGGATTGATGAATATGACCTCACAGATCGTGTTAAGAAAGGAGAGAATATCATCGCTGTTGAAGTGGCAGGATATAATGTCAATAGTTATTATACTTTGGATCAACCTTCATTTCTCCAGGCCGAAGTTTCTTCGGGTAAAAAAATTTTACTGGCAACCGGTTCTGAAAATGATTTTACGGTTTCCCACTTAAAAGAAAGAGTACAGAAAGTTGAAAGATATAGCTTCCAGAGACCATTTACAGAATATTACAGGCTGGATGGATCATATGGTCAGTGGAAAAAATCAACTCATGTTCCGGCAGTTTCAGTTCAGACAGCAGTTTTCCCTCCTGTTAAACTGCTTCCCAGGAATCTCCTTTTACCTGATTTTAGTGAGGCGAGGCCTGTTTCAATAAATTCTACAGGTACCGTAATATTCAGTAAACCCGAAAATTATAAAAAAGACAGGTCCTTGACCCGGATAAATGAAAAACTAAAAGGCTATAAAGAAGAGGAACTGGAAGTTATTCCATCATTAACTGTCCAGGAATTGAAAACAAATTTTATGAATGATTCTTCCCGGTTCTATTCTTCTGATACAGATATTTCCCTTTCAGAAAATGAATTCTGTACACTTGATTTAGGGGTCAATCTTACAGGATTTATAGGTAGTACAATAAGTTGCAAAGAAACATCCAAAGTTTTTTTCTGTTTCGATGAAATTTTAACAGAAAACGATGTAAATCCCAAGAAGCGTATGTCGGATGTGAATAACCTGGTTGTTTATGAACTCGAACCTGGCCTTTACGACCTGGAATCATTTGAAGCATATACATTCAGATATCTGAAAATTATAGTTCTCACGGGTAAATGTGTGATAAAAGATATTTACCTGAGAAACTATGCTTATCCTGAAAATAAGGATGCTTTTTTTAATAGCAGCAATCAAAAATTAAATGCAATATATAATGCTGCCAGGAATACCTTCCGGCAAAATGCATTGGATGTCCTGATGGATTGTCCTTCAAGGGAAAGAGCAGGCTGGTTATGTGACAGTTATTTTTCTGCTATCATGGAGAAGGATTTTACCGGTAGTTCAGCAGTGACGGGAAATTTCCTTGAAAATTATGCTCTCCCTGATAGTTTTAAAAATCTGCCCACGGGAATGATACCAATGTGCTATCCTGCAGATCATTACGATGGGGTTTTTATACCTAACTGGGCTATATGGTTTATTATTCAGGTGCATGATTACGCATCAAGGGGAGGGGATACTATTTTAATTTCCCGGTTAAAACCAAGGATTGAAGGTATCCTGAATTATTTTACCCGTTTCGAAAATGAAGACGGTTTACTTGAGAACCTGGAAAGCTGGATATTCGTGGAGTGGTCCAAAGCCAACAATTTTGTCAGGGATGTAAATTATCCCACCAACATGCTGTACAGTGCAGCACTTTTAAAGGCTGCAGAACTTTATAATAATGAAAACTGGAAAAAGAAGTCAGATCATATTAAACAAATTATTCTGAAACAATCATTTAATGGAACTTTTTTTGTCGATAATGCTATCAGGAGCATTGATGGCAAACTCGAACCAACATCCAACACCACTGAAGTATGCCAGTATTATGCTTTTTATTTTAATATTGCCACACCTGAGACCCATCCTGAGTTATGGAAGAAATTAGTTTCCCGGTTTGGCCCATATCGGAATGATAAAATTATTTTTCCTGAAGTATTTCGGGCAAATGCATTTGTAGGGAACTATTTTCGCATGGATATCCTTTCCCGGTACGGATTACAAAATCAACTGATGATTGAAATACAGGAATACTTTTATTATATGGCTCAACAGACGGGGACATTATGGGAAAACATGGAGTCCCATGCAAGCTGTAATCATGGATTTGCTTCCTACCTGGGGCATGTATTGTACAGGGATATTTTAGGCATTTCTGATATTGACTATTTAAATAAAGAAATAACAATTCAATTTGCTGGAATAGACCTTGATGAATGCAGTGGTACAATACCTCTTGATAAGGATGTGATTTCACTTAAATGGAAGAAATCTGCTGATAATTTACTATATTCGGTGACTGTACCCTCCGGTTATAATGTAAAAATCAATAATCTGGGTTCTCTTAAATTAATTGAAAAAAGCTGGTAAATCTGGTAGTACATGCAAGACATTTCATTACATTTTAATAAAGACTCCACTCCGAAAAGTCATATTATTTCAAAAATCGCCACAGATTCACAGATTAATTTGTATTAATTGATTGATAATCTGAGTAATCTGTGACAATTCTGTCTTTTAAAATTGAAAATATAACTTTTCGGAGCGGACTCAATAAATATAAAGTAAAATGAAACTATACAGTATTCTTTGTTTTCTTTTTCTGTTTAATGTAATTGCAGGAAGTAGTTATACCGAACGTAATATACTGAAAAAAGCCTGTGATGAGGTGGATTTTTTCAATATAATTATCACAGATGACTCATGGATTGATTTTCCTTCTTATTATGACAGAGTTTTCTGGAATTCCATACCACTGGAATTAGCTAAAAAATATATTGCCAGTGCAGAAGATTATCTGACATATAAATGGACTGCAATTAAAGCAACAGATTATCTCGAATTTGTACGCTCGGGTGATCGTCGGCAGGAAGTATTCAACGCACCAAAGTCAGCATTGATATCACTGGTTATGGGGGAGCTTGTAGAAGGGCAGGGGAGGTTCATAGATCAGATAATCAACGGTGTATGGTTTTATTCTGAACAAACCTGGTGGGGATGGTCGGCACATATTTACCTGCAAAAAGAGTTTCCTGGCTTACCTGATAGTAATGATCATACAATTGATCTTAACGTGGGAGACATGGCTAATATCTTATCATGGACATGGTATTTTTTTCATGAGGAATTTGATAAGATTCACCCTCTTATCTCTATCCGGCTAAAAGATGAAATCCGGAAAAAAGCAATCGATCCTTATCTTGAAAGGACAGATTTCTGGTGGATGGGAATAGAAGATCAATCTCATATTAACAACTGGAACCCATGGATCAATTACAATATGCTGAATTGTATCCTTCTAATGGAGGAAGATCCGGAAAGGAAAATTTTAGGGATTCAAAAAATCATTCAGTCGTTGGATGTTTTTTTAAATAGTTATCCGGATGACGGTGGATGTAATGAAGGATCGTCATATTGGGGCGCAGCAGGAGGAAGATTCTTTGAAAGTTTGCACATGCTAAAAAAGATAAGTGGGGGTAAGCTTGATGTTTACGATAATCCATTGGTTCAAAATATCGGGAAATACATTTATAAAGTATACATCCACTTACCATATTTTATAAACTTTGCCGATGCTGATCCGCAAATCACAAGTATTCCCCTTTTGATCTATTTATATGGAAAAGCGATTCAGGATCCTGTAATGAAGAAATTCGGGGCTTTCCTGGCACAAAATATTGGTTGGGGAAATCATCCTTTCGGGGGAACACTGGATAGACATTTACTTTCATTAATGTATAGGGACGAAATTCTTCATGGAGAGGCAGAAGAACCACTCATAGGAAGTTGCTGGCTCCCTGAAACAGAAGTTGCTGCCGCCCGTGATAAAGAAGGTACTTTTAAAGGTTTCTTTTTTGCTGCAAAAGGAGGATTTAATGCTGAAAGCCATAATCATAACGATGCCGGCTCCTGTGTTCTTTATTATAACGGAAATCCCTTTCTTATTGATGTCGGAAGGGAAACTTACACCGCAAAAACCTTTAGCCGTGACCGGTATTCAATATGGACCATGCAGTCACAATACCATAACCTTCCGAAAATAAACGGAATTGACCAGATGAATGGTGAAAAATACAAGGCTGTTGGAACTACTTTTCGGAATACCGGATCAAAAACAGTCTTCTCAACAGAAATATCCGGAGCTTATCCTAAAGAAGCACAGGTGGAAAAATGGGACAGAACATATACCCTGCAAAAAGGTAAATATTTTGAAATTCTTGATGAATACAAACTTGCCAGGCTGACTGATCAACCAACTTCTTTGAACTTCATGACAAATTCCACTGTGATAATTGAAAAACCCGGGACACTGAGATTAAACAGCATGGGGGAAACATTAAAAATGTTATACGATCCCGATGCCTTAAATCCCTCAATAGAAAATATCATTATAAACGATAAGAAATTGCAACAGTACTGGCCCGATGGATTGACGCGGATAATCCTTACTTTAAAAGATCCGGGATTAAGAGGTAAAGTTATCGTCAGAATCAGCGAGTATTAAATATCTATAATTTATGCAGAATAAATATTTTAATACAAGTCTTTACGTCCTGCTGCTGCTTCCTTTTATTTCCGCTATTTTAGCTTTATTACACTTTGGCTTTATATTTAAATCCGGAGTGGCTTTCTGGTGTATATTTATATTGGTTTTATTGTACTTTAAACGGCTGAAACAATATAATGATGTCTGGATGATAATTATCGCATTCCTTTTTTCTATCTGTGGTGATTGGTTCTTATCAAATAAACATGGGGATAACGGGATGTTTATAACGGGAATCATCTTATATTTTTTCGCACATGTGAGTTATCTTTCCTATGCATTAATGAACGGTAGAATTCATAAGAGTGCAACAATAGCGCTTCTTGGAGGATATATCTTTTTTTTCTTTCTGGTACTCTATCCCTCTGTTGATAACACAGGACTAATGATTTCAGTCCTGGTGTATATGCTCATTTCCTGTTTTTCTCTGGGAGCCGCAATTGGTATTAACGCAGAACCGCTTGTAAAGTGGACATTTATTTCCGGTATTTTTCTGATCTTATTTTCGGATACTATAATTGCACTTAAAGAGTTTGTAAAGTTCAGGGAATTGAATTTTCTTATCCTGCCAACCTATTACCTCGCGCAGATTTGTATTACCTTTGCTTTGATGAGGAAAAAAGAAGTTTTTCATTTGCAAGAAGATGATATAAATTAAGTTTGAATAAAAAATATTCTGGTATGACAAGTTTTAAAAGCAATTTATTCAATTTTCCGATATGACAAAAATAACACAATCAACCCTTGATTTTCTGACCAATCTTAAGTCAAATAATAACCGTGAATGGTTTAATGAGAATAAACTTTCTTTTAAAAAGGCAAAACAAGAGTTTGAAGATTTTATCGATAGCCTTATTTTACAAATTATTAAGTTTGATCCATCTGTTAGTCATTGCACTGCTAAAACCTGTGTATTTCGTATATATCGTGACATTCGCTTTTCAAATGACAAATCTCCTTTTAAAGTCAATTTTGGAGCCATGATTACTTCTGCAATGAGTAAATCTGAAATTCATTCGCGTGCCGGATATTATCTTCATATTGAACCTGGCGGAGCCTCGATGCTGGCGGGAGGAGCATATCTGCCTCAGGGTGAATGGTTGAAAGAAATTCGACAGGAAATTGACTACAATGGAGCAGAGTTAAGAAAAATCATTAGTCATAAATCATTTAAAGAATACTTTGGAGAAATAGAAGGAGAAAAATTAAAAAATCCTCCCAGGGGGTATTCAAATGACCATCCTGATATTGAATTGATAAAGCTTAAAAGTTATCTGGCAGTTCATATTTGTCCTGACAAACAAGTACTGGCTGATGATTTTATAAATCATTGTTCTAAGGTTTGCAAAGCTCTTTATCCTCTTAATCAATTTCTTAACAGGGTATTGGATTTGTAGGCAGAGATGGTGTCTTAAAGTTAAATAGTTAAATTAATAAACTCACCAAACCCACCAGGGCGCTTTGATTGCTTGCCCGTATACCAGTATATCGAAAAGGGCATGGGCCAGGATAGCCGGTATTACGCTTTTAGATATTTCTCTTAATGTTCCAAGTAAAATCCCGGCAATGAATGTCCACAAGAAAAGGAACATCAGATTGACTTCAGGTGGAACTGCTGGTGAAATAAATAGGCATAGTTTGTAAGCCGAATGTGCAAGTGATGCGAATACAACAGCCAGAACTGGATTTACTTTTTGAAGATGGCCTTGCAGAAATCCCCGGAATAATAATTCCTCAGTGGTGCCAATCAGTGCGGCAATTAAGGCAAACCAGGTGATGTCGGAAATAAAAAGGGGCAAATTGAGCGTGTGTCGATAATACAATGCAATCAATAGTCCTAGTTGTAACCCGATGAATAAATTTAGCACAGGTCGTTTTCCCGAAATAAAACCGAAAACCACATGAATATCTCTTATGAAATGAATTTCTCTGACAACAATTAGAAGTGGGATTAACAAGCTGACCATAGCAATAATCGACCATGGTAAAGGTGTGTGAATAAAGAAAGCAAAGGCCATAAATCCCAGACAGTAAGGAATAGCCCAAAGGATAATATCTATTTTGTTTTTAGCCATTAAAAATTCTTTCCCTGAAACGGCATTTTATTAAGATCAGCAGCAATAAAACAGGCAGGAAGAAAAGCAGCCAGCCGGATCCCATACAAAATCCTTCGTTGGGAACAATGGTGCACTCAGGTAATTCTTGTTGAAGATTTGATGCATAAACAGAGTCAGAAAGTGTTGATGCGGGCAGAGAAAGATAGCGAAGATTCTTAAGTAAAGGTGGTGTATGTGTATCAAAAAGTGTATCAGAAAGAACCAGTGCTGATAATTTTTTCAACTGGGATAGGGGCCGCAAATCAATTATACTGTCACTTTCAATCAATTCAACAACTTCCAGGTTTGGATGTGTTTCTATAAATGAATTGAATTTTTGTTGGGTAAGATTGCCGGAAAATGTTATCCACTTAAGATTCCGCAAGTTGTTAATTAATTCAATATTATCAACATAATCAATCGTTATACTGATACTTTCAAGATGTGAAAAACGTTTCACAAACTCTAAATCAGTTAATGCCTCGTTTGAGGTGATACTCAGGGATTTTATTTTCTTTAATGATTGAATAAACGAAAAATCAGTAATATCTGTACCACTGCAAACAATTGTTTCGATTTGACGATTGTTTTTTAAAAATTCAGCATCAATAACTGTATTCTTTTGAAGATTGATCAGAAGCAGGTGTTTTAATGCCGGCAATACAGGCAGTGGTTGACTGATCAAAGAATCATTGAACGAAAGTCCAAGCATCTCAAGGTTTTTCAAATTACCAGGAAGCTTAAATTGATTTGAGTTTAAATTCTCAAAAATAATCCATGTTGGGTCAAATAAAGCAAGAATACTGTCGCTTCTACCATTTTTCTCTTCAATACAAATACCAATCCGGGGTTGACTTTTAGCGATTTTGGCAATAAATGGCACATAATCCAATGTTATATTCGCAGGAACGGTAATGGATTTTAAATCATTAAGATCAGCAGGATCAAGATTATCAAGCCAGGTAAGGAGTAGGCTATCCTTTACAGAGAAAGTTATGATAATCGGTTTTCCAAAGTTGTATAAAACACCATTGCTGCATGACAGGTTGAGTTCCTTTTCTGAAGATGTATTATTAAAAATAATTTCATCGTCTATTAGGATTAAATCCCCATCTCCTGCCAGTAATGCAGTTGATGACAAGCTGTCATTTGTAACGACATAACCGAAGTTTGCCTTTGAAAAATTGTAATAACTGCCTTCCCCTTTAAAAGAGATAATGCGATATATAGTTGCCTCATTATCGGAACAGGAGATAAGAATCCCGATTAAAAGGGATAGACCGGTTACTAAAACAATGGGGATCATTTTCAGAATTTGAATCCTGACGTTTTTTGATTGAATAGATTTTTTTATAAGCATTTTGTAGTATTTAAGTTTCTGATTTATAACCTTTTTCTTAAGATATCCAGCGCAGTCATATAACCGCTATAAATGGCTCCAGAAAACCCTCCACCGAATTTTCCCCATGCTGAAGCTATATGAAGATTGTCAGGTAAATCAGACAACCAGGTGGCAGATTTCCCGGGATTCCGGGCAAAGCCATATACGGCACCTGCCGGATTCATGGTGTAGCGTTTGACTGTCAGGGGAGTTCCCACTTCATAGTACTCAAGAGCATCTCTGAACCCGGGAATAAGTTTTTCACATCTTGTAATAAAGATTTCAGCTACATCAGCCTTTTTCTTCAGATATGACCTCCTGTCCATGTCTTCCCAGTCCGAAGCATAGTCAATACAGCATACCGCCCCAACCCCTTTGCCAGCAGGCGCAAGGGCTGAGTCAACCTGACTGTAGTCCACCAGTGTGAAGCTACGTGTTTCAAAGTTTGCATGGTTGTTGAATATGATATCTTTCTGGGTTTTAACAGACGGATCAAAAACAAAAGTGGAATAGAAGCGGTTCCCTAACTCTTTCAGAGATGTCCGAAAACCAAAATACACAGTAAGAAGCGATGCCCCGATTTTAAAGTCATTTATCTTCTCTGACATGATTTTTCCCAAACTCTCAGGGAGAAGTTCGTTAACAAGGTTTGGAACTGATGAGTTTACGACAATCTCTGTGGCATGATCTGAGAAAATACTTTTCGTTTTTCCTTTTGTGCTTTCATAGCATACACCTACCGGCCGGTTTTCCTCAAAAATAATTCTGTCAGAAATACAGTTTAATTTAACTGTTCCCCCATTTTCTTCGATCACTGACATAAGGGCATTAGAAAGATTCTGTGATCCTCCCTTTATATAACTGGCATTTCCACCATAATAGCTCCCCTGGGCAACCAGGTAATAATTGAGTGAAATTGAATACGGATCATCATGGAAATAGCCAAGATTACCGAGAAGGATAAGTTTCAGATCTTCATTATGAATATGCTCATCAAGAAAGTCACCAAGGCTCCTATCAGGATTACCTGTAGCTTCAGCTATAATTTTTCGGGCGTTAAGAACATTATGGAAATATGTTTTTATCCCTTGCTTTTCATCAGGAAAAAGTTCAGAGAGCCTGTATTCCGCTTCTTCCGGATTATGAGGAACAACTACATCCTGCCTCCCGTTTATAAAGCGATAAAATTCAGGTACTCCCAGGAGTATTACCCTTTCAGTCAGGCCGAGGTCCCTGAAAATTTTAACCTTCAGGTCCTTCGCATGGGGCCCGTCCATTTCATGCAGGCCAACTTCCAAAGTGAAATCCTTTCGCTGAAAAGTGGTAGCACAACCTCCGGGACGGTCATGTTGCTCAAGAAGCAGGATTTTTTTCCCTTCCTTTGCCAGTTTTGCTCCGGCGGTAAGGCCTCCCAGCCCTGCGCCGATGATTATTATATCGTATTTCATAATTAAATGATGCCGTTTGTGTGGTTTGATTTAAAGTAAAATTGATAATAATGATATAATTTTATAATAACTAATTTTACTATATTAATATTTCTAATCTAAAAATACCAAACCCTAAAAGCGGTTAAATATTATTCAATCTTACCTATATACTTTTAACTTAACATTAATCCTCAGGAATAGGATACCTTTTAAAGGGTTTGTTCCTATCGAAAAGGTAACGGTATGTAATATAGTGTTTTGCAGAAACACTTCCCACAGCAATAAAAATCTTGCGCATTTTGGGATTGAAATCACCAACCCAGGAGAATTCAATCTCAGTGTAATGCGGTTTATTGGCCATAACCCTGGCGATGTTGAGTATGATTCCGGATTCAACTCCCAGTCCCTGAAATTGAGGTATTACTCCCATGAGCACTCCCCTGGCCCGGGTCATAGTTTTTTTCTTTTTAAAGTAGAGGAATTTAAGCATTGCAATCAGGCTTAGTTTGCCATTCAGTTTCTTCAGGATCTGGTTAACATCGGGGTACATCAGGTAAATGGCAATTGGTTTACCTTTATTGTATGCTAACCAGATGAATTCCTCATCAATGATGGCTTTCCCTTTCTGAAGGGTTTTTTTTATATATGCCGGTTCCAGTGGTTCGAAATTCTCTTTAAAAGAAGCCCAGGCAATATTGAAAACCTCAGCAAAATCCTTAACATACTGATCAGCTTTTTTCCATTCAAAATGTCTGAAACTGTAATCAGGCTTCTTAGCAACCCATTCAGCAATTTTAAGAAACTTAGGTGGAAGTTCCTTTTTCAGGTTTAGGTGAAAACCTTCCTGTTTGTAGTAAGTTTGGAAACCATAAGACTCATAAAGTTCCTGGTAGTACGGGTGGTTATAAGCAATTTCATAGGAGGGATGTGTAAACCCGTCTACAAGAAGCCCCCAGTATTTGTCTGTTTCACCGAAGTTTACCGGGCCATCCATGGCTTCCATACCCTTTTCTTTCAGCCATTCACGGGCAGTATCGAAAAGCAGGAAGGCAGCTTGCCTGTTATTAATACACTCGAAGAATCCCATTCCTCCGGTTGGCTGATCTTGTTTGAAAGCTGTATGGCGGTCAATAAATGCGGCTACTCTTCCTATAAGGTCATTATTTTCATCATAAAGCAGCCAACGGGTAGCTTCACCGTGTTTGAAAAAAACATTTTTTTTTGAATCGAAAATAGACTCAATCTCTTTATCGAGAGGACAGACCCAGGTATTATCGTTTTTATAGATAATACGTGCCACTTTGTGAAAGGCATGTCTGGTGCGGTTGTTATTTACTTCTGCTATTTTCATACGAAAATAATTTATATTTCAGGGCTCTCCTGAAATCCTCCTACCGAAACATTTCAATTTATGTTTATAAGTAGCAGTACATGAGCGTTTCATTAATTATGAATTTTCATGTTTTTAGGTTATGATTGCCTTCTGTAGATCTCGTCCAGGATTTCTTTGTATTTCGCTTCGATAACTTTCCTTTTCAATTTAAGGCTGGCTGATAATTCGCCTGTCAGTGGCGACCATTCTTCTGTTACAACACGAAAACGCATAATTCTTTCAGGTTCTGAAAGTGATTTGTTCAATTTGGCTATTTCATCGTTAAAAGCATCTTTTACTTCCTGCAAACTGATAAGTTCATCATTGTTTTGTCCGGCATAAAGCTGGCGTGATTCGCACCATTCCTTCAGGTACTTGAAGTCGGGTAATACCAGTGCACTGGCAAATTTCTGGTGTTCTCCCACTACCATGGCCTGATCAAAAAAGGCTGATTCCTTTAACCTGTTTTCAATAGGCTGGGGAGCAACAAACTTTCCGTTTGAGAGTTTAAATATTTCTTTGCTCCTGTCTGTTATATTGAGAAACCTGCCCTCTACCCAGTTTCCTACATCTCCTGTGTGGAACCATCCCTCCTCATCAATAACAGAATTGGTAAGCCTTTTGTCTTTGTAATATCCAATCATTAGATTGTGACCACGTGTAAGTATTTCTCCGTCACCGGTTATTTTCACTTCCACACCATCAATTGGAGTACCTACTGTTCCCAGTTTGCAGAGGGCTTGTTCCTGCCGGTTGATAGTAATAATAGGTGATGTTTCTGTAAGTCCGTACATGTTAAGAATTTTTATCCCGGCAGCCCAGAATATTCTTTCCAGCCTTGGTTGCAAACTGGCTCCACCGCAACCCACCAGCCGGATGTTACCACCCAGGGCTTCCCTCCATTTACTGAAGATCAGCTTGTCGGCAATTTTTAGTTTACGTTCGTAAAACCAGCCATTTTCTCCAAAAGGTTTATACTGAAGTCCTAATCGAACTGCCCGGAAAAAAATTACTTTCTTAATTCCTTTCAGGCTTCTGCCTTTTGCCATAACATTGTCGAATACTTTTTCAAGGATGCGTGGTACGGCATCAAACCCGGTTGCCTTGATTTCCTTCAGGTTGGCTGCAATGGTGCCCATATTCTCGGCATAGTAAATGCAGGCTCCGGCGTACTGGGTCTGGTAATTACCCAATCTGCCCCCTACATGACATACGGGTAGGATATTCAGGTAGGAGTCTTTGGGACCCATTTGGAATACATCTGCAGCAGCCAGAAAATTTCTGACAAGGTTATTATGTGAAAGCATTACTCCTTTTGAAGTGCCTGTTGTCCCAGATGTATAGATTAACGATACCGGATCGTCAGGTTTAATTTCATTTTTGATCTTTTCCAGCTTTCCTAGGTTTTCAGGCTTACATTGCTTCCCCTTCTCAACAACTTCCATCCAATGCCTGGAATGATCAGTTTTATTAAACGTGAAAATAAATTTCACTTTATTAATCTGGTCGCAAACTGGTTTGATATTGTCGTATAACTTAGTGTCAGAAAGAATTACCATCTTTGCATCTGAATGTTCGAGGATGTACTTGTATTCCGTAGCGTTCAGCGAAGTATAAACAGGTACATGAATCACACCGATCATTGCCATTCCCATATCTGTAAAGTTCCATTCAGGTCGGTTGTTTGTAATACTTGCAATTTTATCTCCTTTTTTAAATCCAAGTTCAAGGAGTCCTAGTGCAAACCACCGGGCATAGTCATTATATTCCTTTGCGTTGTATTTAATCCATTTTCCGTCGTGCTTTGCAGCCAGAGCATCTGCATTGGGGAATAGTTTAAGATACCTGTCCAGCAGGTCAAAAGTTCGTGTGGGTTCCATTTAAATGGTTATAAATTTTAGTTGCCAATTTAACAAATTGTACTAAAATGGAATAGATATTCCGGATATTTTTGATTTATCGTACCTGAAGAAAAATATATTTATAAATTTTTCTTTACATTTTGCCATGGCTTTCAGCGAGTGTCTGTAATATTTTTCAAATCAGCTGGTGATAACTTAACATAATGGCAAAATTGTCAATATGTATGAAAGTTATATCTTTATATGTTAATTATATAAATCGCTTGTGCGGTTCAGTATTTTTAGATTATAAAACTTGAAATTAAACACAAAAACTTATATTATTTTATGAAAATAGGATTTAGAGTACTTGAATTTAATATGAAATTTATACTAACGCGTTGTGCGATTGAAGTTAAACATGTAACTCAATAATTATAAATATCTTAATTACCCCCATACCCCCTACTCGCCTTTGCGTAGCCGCTTCGGCAGAGCAAGGAAGTGGGCTTTAAGTCTCCCCTTTAGGGGAGATTTAGAGGGGGACAAAGAGCTTTTAAACATATTTTTAGGTTTTACCCAGGATATGATTTGATAAAATTTTACTAATTATCTGGTTATTAATAACTTAAATAAGGTAATCATTTTTATTTCATTAAAATGTAATCGCACAAAGGGTTTATACTTAATCTATATGTATTTGAAAAATAGTTTAAAAACTTTAATGCATGAAGGAAAAACGTTATAAATCAATTATTGGTCAAACAGAACAGGAGTTCCGGCTAAAATCTCTTGTACTCGATCAGATAATGGATCATGTGACCATTACAGATCTGAATGGTGTGATTACCTATATTAATGAAGTGGAAACAAAAGCTCTTAAGCGCAAAAAAGAAGATATTATCGGCCGGTCAATTCAAATCTATGGCGAAGATCCTGAGAGAGGAGCTACTCAGAGTGAAATTTTGGAAAATACTTTAAAATACGGTTCCTGGCGCGGAGAAGTAGTTAATTTCGCTGCAGATGGAAGTGAGATTATCCTTGATTGCCGTACCCAGCTTGTTCACGATGAGAACGGTACACCCGTTGCTATTTGTGGTATATCAACAAATATCACTGAACGGAAAAGAATTGAACAGGCATTGCTGGAGAGCGAATTAAGTTACAGAAGTATATTCAATTATGCAAGTGATGCTATCTTTATCCAGGATAAACAAGGAGCATTTCTTGATGTAAACCAGGCTGCTATTGATATGTACGGTTATACCAGGGAGGAAATGACAGGATATACACCAGATAAACTTGCTGCAACTGGTCATAATGATATGAAGAAGATTATATCATATATTTCTGAAGCATTTGAAGGAAATCCCCAAAGATTTGAATGGTGGGGAAAACGTAAAAACGGGGAGATTTTCCTGGGAGAAATTTTTCTGAATAAGGGTATGTATTTCGGAAAAGATGTTATAATTGCAATGGCACGGGATATTACCGAAATTCACAGTGTCCTGGATGCATTAAGAGAAAGTGAGGATAAATACAGATCACTTACAAGTCAGTTGCCATTGGGGATATATCGTACTTCACCAGATGGACAATTAGTGTATTCAAATCCTGCACTCGTGAAAATACTGAATTATGATTCCCTGGAAGAACTCCTGAAACTTAATGTAAAACAACTATATGTTGTTCCTGCAGAAAGAGGTAAACAATTAAGAGCTTCCAAAAAAACTTCAGAAATCATACAAAGCGAGTTTCAGTTAAAGAAAAAAACAGGAGAATATATTTGGGTCAGAGATAATAGCCGGTTAATTTTCGATAAAAATGGAGTTCCGCAGTATTTTGATGGAATTCTTGAAGATATTACAACACAAAAGAAGGAAAAACAGGAACTGATTGAAGCAAAAGAAAAAGCGGAAGAATCCGACAGGTTGAAATCAGTATTTCTGGCAAATGTCAGCCACGAAATCCGTACTCCGATGAATGCAATCCTTGGTTTCCTGGAACTAATGAAAGATCCGCATCTGAGAAAGGAAAATTCTAACGAATATATTGATATAATCAATCAGAGTGGACAAAGACTTCTGACAACAATTAATGATATAATTGAAATAGCTAAAATTGAATCAGGACAGTCCAAGATTGTGAATTCCGAAATATTTATCCCTGAGTTGATACAGTTTCATTACAACCTTTTTAAAAAGCAATGTCAGGACAAAGGTATTTCACTCCTTCTTTCGAACGAGTTACAATGTGAGAATGAATTCATTCAATCAGACAAACATAAAATTGACAGTATACTAACCAACCTTATTAACAATGCTATTAAGTTTACTTTCCAGGGAAGTATCGAGTTAGGATGTTATTTGAAAAACGATTTCCTCGTATTTTTTGTAAAAGACACAGGAATAGGAATTCCGGAGAACAGACAGGAAGCAATATTCAAACGTTTTGTGCAGGCAGATCTTAATAATACCCGCCCTCATGAAGGTTCAGGCCTTGGTTTGTCCATTGCTAAAGCATATGCCGAAATGCTCAATGGGAAAATTACAGTGGAATCTGAACCCGGTAAAGGCAGTCTCTTCTCTTTCTATCTCCCATACATGCCAGTAAGGAAAATGAATATCGCCAAAGATATGAATGTAACTTATAGTAAAACACTTCCTGAGGATTATATTGTATTGGTTGCGGAAGATGATGACTTCTGTTACAAATACCTTGAAATTATACTTTCCAATGAAAATATTTCATATATACGCACTAAAAATGGAGCAGATACAGTGAAAGCCCTGAAAGATAATTCAGGGATATCTCTAATACTCATGGATATTAAAATGCCCGACATGGACGGACTGGAAGCTACACGGCAAATAAGACAGTTTAATAATAAAGTACCCATTATTGTTCAATCAGCATATGCTTTGATAGGCGATAAACAAAAGGCACTCAGAGCTGGATGTAATGATTATATCTCAAAACCCATAATCCATACAGAACTGTTAAAACTAATCAATAAATATGCTGATTTGTAACTACTCAGGTTACTTAGACTGAAGGCTGAAGGCTTTTAGAATTCCGATAAAAATCTAATTAACGTACATGTAACTTTTTCTGGTTCAATATTTTTTTGTTCAAATATGCCTCATCAGCAGGTTAAACAACTCTTTGGTCAATACAGTCTGGTATATACCTACAGTCTATCAACCTACAGCCTAAATACCTGAGTAGTTACGCTGATTTTAAAAACTTATAGTTCCTTATGTGTGTTAATTATGAAAACCAAATGCCTTCAACCAATGATCATTTGCTTTAATCATTTTTCGTTTCTCCAGGTCAAATAAAGCTGCTGTAAATACAGCTTTACTGGTAATTTCACCTGATTCATTTATCATTTTCTGATCGAATAAAAATATCATATCATTTTTTCTCCGGCTGGTAGTTTCTATTCTGATTTTCTGTCCGGAACGAAGCTCTTTGCTGAATCTCACAGTAACCTCCAAAATAACCGGGCCAGTTTTATTAATTTTTATCATATCAGATCCTAATCCGCTCATATTTAGTATATTCCATCTTGCCCTTTCATATAATACAAGATATTGGGCATTATTTACATGCCTGTATTCATCAAGCAGATCATCAGTGACTATGAATTCATAAACAAATTTTTTGGATTCAACCATTGTGCTGTTATTTCATTTAACTCTAACCAGCGTATCCATTACTTCAAAAAATCCTTCTTTCACAAGCTCTTTTAATTCCTTTAAAGAAGGATCCAAAAGATACTCACTGTATTCCAGCATTGTATTGCTACTTTCTTCTTCAATCCTGGTAATTTTTTTAAATTTTTCCAGCTCTTCCTCCTTCGGATCGGAATACTTCAGTAGAAGTTCATTTTTTCTGAATGAGAACAGGAATACCATCCAGAAAGGTTTTTCCTCATCTTTGATATTAATGTAATAATCTCCCTTGTATTTTCTTACTACCATATTTTCATTCATAGAAAATTTTAAATCCTTATCATCATCCATATAATATAAAATATGATCATTAAAAATACTCAATGCACTGTCTCCTTCCGTAGTGATATAGAGACCATGAGTTTTAGCGGGAAGTGAAATGAGATCTTTTTTCCCCGGGGGTTGCGGCTGCTTAAAATATACCTCTGAACAGGCGGTTATAAATAAGCAAAATAGCAAGATTACTTTAATCAAGTATTTCATTATTAAACTTTTACGTTTGAATACATTATTCCACAGATTAACAGATATTTGATATAGTGAGATTATAGTTGAAAAACAAAATTAAGTTTTTATTTCAATACTTCCTTATGTTTTAATAACATGCTGATAATGAGCATTTTATTAACTTCCCTTATATTACATATGTTATTTGTGATCAGCATTTTGCGCCATTGAGCCATTGCGCCATTGCGCTTATTTTAATTTAACGAACTATCGATATTGCAACTGATCCGATAAAAAATCATATATTTTACTTCACCATAAAGCTAATCATAGGATGCCTCCGTTATTTTGTTAACCACGGATTATAATATACCTTTGTAAAAAATGTTCTATCATGCTATTGCAAATTGACGAAAAAGACCTGAATAAATTTATTGTTGTTGGAGACAGAGTACTTATAAAACCCAAAGATCAGCAGAAAAAAACCAAATCAGGACTTTATCTACCACCCGGTGTTACTGAAAATGAAGCCATACATAGCGGTTATGTATTGAAAGTCGGTCCGGGTTATCCTATTCCAGCCATAAGTGAACCTGATGAACCATGGAAAGGGGCTAATGAAAATGTAAAATATGTACCTCTTCAGCCAAAGGTAGGGGATGTAGCAGTATATCTTCAGAAAAGCGGATGGGAAATAGAATTTAATAACGAGAAATATCTTATTGTTCCACAGTCAGCAATACTATTGCTTATAAGGGATGAGGGATTGTTTGAGTAAAAATATACATATCTCTTTATCTATTATTCCTTTCCCTTTGTTCTTACTTCTTTTTCTATTTTTATTCCCTGTGAATTAAATTTTATTCAATGAGTCAATAGTTCTATATACTGAGTCAATATTTTTATTCCTGCATAATTTAATTTTATAATTTTCCGGCTGTTATGAAATCACATATATTCTTGTGCAAAAATTAAAATCATAATTAATATCCAGTGGATATTAAAACTTTCTTAGGGAAAAATATATGAAAAACCAAGGGAAAATATTAATGCTCCTTCTTATAAACTTTTCACAATACATATATATGTTTTCACAGGATGCTGATGTGCGTATTTCCTGGGATCATAATACATATTGGGAACAAACTTCGGTAAATGTCGCAAATAAGGGATACATTGAGAATGAATGTTATTATCCCCGTATAAAAAAACTTAAAGACGGTTCCTTTCTGATGGTTTTTATGAATCATAAAGTCGGTTTTGATATTTTCACACGAAAAAGCAATGATAACGGAGAAACATGGACAGATGCTGTAATGGTGAGGCAAAGTTATTCAGCTGCATCTTCAGCCTCCAGAAATGACAAAATGATCTTTGCTACTCCCGACTTTGTTGAACTCCATGACGGAAGCATATTACTGGCATATCAGTGGCGTTATCAAAAAGGGTATACAGACCTGGAAAATACAAACAGGAATTGTGGAATTGAGATAATGACCAGTAAGGATCATGGAAAAACATTTTCTGCTCCAAGGATAATTTATTATGGCAGGTGCTGGGAACCGTCTTTTTTACAACTTCCTTCTGGTGAAATACAATTGTATATTACTGATAGTAATGAAGTTATGAATAATCTCTCCCAACCCTGTGTTTCTTTGCTCCGTTCGTATGACAATGGGATTACATGGCAGAATAAGGAAGTAACAACTTTTAAAGATGGGGAAGTGCTCTCGAGAACTATTGATGAACGAGGCTCGTATGACGGAATGCCTTCTGCACAGTATCTTTCAGGTGATAATGGTATAGCAATGACAGTTGAGGTTTGGAGTTCAAAATACCAGGTTGATGTGACTCCTGTAATAGTGTATTCCTCTCTTGAAAAGAACTGGAAGTATAATGATATTTCACGGGAAAAGGGGGGACCATATTCAGAAAGGAAAAAACAGTTACATAAAAGTTTCAGGGGTTTCGCTCCTTATATTGAAAAATTACCTTCAGGTGAAATTCTTGTTCAATCAAACGGAGTGTATAATAGAGAACAAGGGATGTGGGTTTTTATCGGTAATAACAAAGCAGATAACTTCTCATATGCATCCTCCCCTTATGATGGATACTGGGGATCCATTGCATATATTGGAAATAACGAAGTTTTAAGCGCAGGAACATTTACTTATACTGTTGATGGGAAAACACATAGTGGTATTAAAATGATTAAAGGTAAACTTAATTATCCTAAGCTTGTAAACAAAGAAGAAATACAACTACAGTCACTCGTATCTTTTAATGAAAGATCAAATAACTATTGGTTCATTGGCCAGGGATCACCCTCTTCAGCATATCTGGATTTTGGCTATAATGATTCAGGTTTTGACTTTGCAACATATGTTTTCGATAGGAATCTGGTAGCTTATACGCCAAATAATTCTGATGCCCTGGAATTTCTTCTTAACCGCATGGATCCTGTAACAGGGAGAAATGAAACTTACCAGTTAGCTGTTAACGCCAAAGGAGTATTTACCCTCAATAAAGAAAAGGCCAATTCCTGGATACATCAAAATATGTCTGAAATGAAAGATATTACTTTTAATATAGAGGGGACCGTGAATAATGAATCAGACAAAGATCTTGGTTTCGCAGCAAAGGTAGAGATTCCCTGGCATTTATTGGGAGGAATTCCTGCTAAAGATGAGGTGTTTCGCGTACACCTGCGGCACAGATATAAAGATACCGTAAATGAAACACCTGTGGCACAAATTGAGTCAGTTCCCGGAGAGGATGAAAACTACCCGGAATCCTGGCTCAGAATCTCATTTGATTTGCAATAATTTTTTCATCCAAATTTATTAATGTCCATGTTCCATTCTTTTAAAGATAAAATAATAACGAAAAAAAGTAATAAGACTTTTCATCTTGTCTTGTCACCCGTCACCCGTCACCCTGCCCCGTATGCTACTCAAATATAATTTTAACAACAATATGTGATATTCAATGCGAAAAATTCAATAATACTAAGATTGGTTAAATTGACATTATTGTTATATATATTGAATCATTTGTGCTATGTGTTCGAGTATACAATTCATAATTTTGATATAAATAATTACATATTGTAATGGCCATTCAAAAAAATATACGTTTTCTGCTTTGTAATATATTTATTTTATTTTTTAATTTTTATGCATATCCCCAGGATGTAAATGTCAGGATTTCCTGGGATAAAAATTCATATCAGGAACTAAAATCCTATTATGTAACAGAAACTAGTTCCACGTTAAAAACGACATATTATCCGCGTATTAAAAGATTAGGCAATGGTTCTTTGTTAATGGTTTTTATGAATTCTCAATATGGGTATAATATATATATACGTAAAAGTATTGATGATGGTAAAACCTGGACTGATGCTTCATTAATAAGAAAACAATATAATGAGGCTTCAGCAACTTCCCCTACTGATAAAATTGTATTCGCCTGTCCGGATTTTATAGAATTTGACAATGGCGAAATTCTGCTGGCCTACCAGTGGAGATATAATTCAGCCTATTCCAGTGTTACATATACTAATATCAGTTGCGGAATTGAATTGATGCGCAGTAATGATTATGGCGAAACTTGGGAAACTCCCGTAAAAGTTTATTATGGAAGGTGTTGGGAGCCTTCCTTTATTTTACTTCCTTCAGGTGAACTGCAAATGCTGTTTACCGACAGTCATGAAGTCACTCCCGAAGGTAAATCCAGGCCTTGTGTAAGTATGCTGCGATCCCTGGATAAAGGACTTACCTGGCAGGAGAAAGAGGTGTGCTCATACGAAGATGCAATAGTCCTTTCAAGAATAGTGGATGAAAATGGAACATACGATGGGATGCCGGTTGGAAAATACCTCGCAGATAACAACGGTATTGCTTATGCATGTGAGAGCTGGGGTATAGATCAGACTCCATGGATAGTCCATTCCTCTGTTGAGAAAAACTGGGACTACAATGACTTTGATTTCGCTACGGGTGGCCCGGGAGAAGACAGACGCTGGTTGGTAAATGAAGAGTTTAAAGGTCATGCTCCCTATATGGAAGTTATGCCAACAGGAGAAGTAGTGGTTCAAAGTAATGGCACTTATAACGGGAATTCAGGTATCTGGACTTTTATCGGGGAGAAAAATGCAAAAAACTTTTCCTTTGCTTCATCTCCTTATAGCGGTTGGTGGGGATCTATTGCTTATATCGGTAATAATGAAGTTATTAGTGTCGCAAACTTCGATTATAACATTGGAAGTCTTTCCTATGAAGGTCTTAAATTAATTAAAGGCAAACTTAACTATGCGAGGACTATCCCTCAAATTTCCCCGGCATTGCAATCTCTTTCATCATTTGACCGGAATATTAATAATGATTGGTTTATTGGAGAAAAATCTACTTCCTGCGGTTACGTGAATTTTGGTTATACACTAACAAACTTCGAATATACAGTTCATCTTTTTGATTCAGTAATTACAGCTTTCACTCCGGCCAACGCAGATGCTGTTGTACTACGAATGAATCGTACAAATAATAATTCTGGTGACAGCAGAAATTATCAGATCATAGTTAATGCACTCGGTAATTTTTCCCTCGAAGAGAAAATTAATTACATCTGGACTGCACAGGATGTGTCTTCAGTTAATGATATCACTGTAAATCTGTATGGAACAGTAAATAATGCATTGGATACTGATCTTGGTTATGCAGTGAAAGTGTGCATCCCATGGAACCTGATAGGAGGGTACCCTGCTGAAAATGAAACATTTAGAATCCATCTCAGGCAGAGATATAAGGATGTGGTTACTGATTCACCAATGGCCTATGTAGCTTCTATTGCCGGTGAAAACCCTGATGATAGTTCAACATGGTTGAAGGTCTTTTTCAATCAAAGTTCTGATATAGATGATAATAAATTAAATGAAGAGTCAATTATTAATGTTATTGGAAATAGAATTTATGTGACAGAACCGTATCAGATTGAGTTCTTAAATATCTATAATTTGTCAGGACAGAAAATCCTTACTGTTTATCCCGTTGAAGATTGTAATTCTGTTAACATTCCCGGAGGAATTTATATTATAAATTACATGGACAAAAAGGGTAATCATAGAAGTAAAAAGATCTTTACTGAAATCAGGTAGTGATTATCATTTATTCTTAAAAATTTGTAACTGAAAAATAAGGATTTATTAAAATAAATTATTCGCTAACTTAAATTTAATCAACATGAAAAAACATCTATTCCTTTTTTTATTAGTAATGGTTGGATTTTATAATGTTCCGGCACAAACTCTTCTGGAAGAGATCCCGGAATATAAAATTCAATACGGCGATATACACGATGTGGATATCAACGCCGATGGTCATCTCGATATTTTTATCGGGGGTAATGATTACGCTAAGAGCGAAATTAATAAGCGGACAGGATTGAATGGTACTGATTATTGGTATCAGACTATTTTACTCTTGTGGAATGAGAGTATAACAGATTTCTATACAGCAGGGACCAATTTTATGAGTAATTCCCGTCCTTATTCTGCTTTTGCTGATTTCGACGGGGATAACATCCTGGATATGGTATATGCCAGTCATGGTGTTATTGAAGCATTTCCCGATGATTGGGGACTTTTTATCGGGGACGGTAATGGTAATTTTAATAAAGAACCAATGACTTTCGATAATGCAGAATATGAATTTTTCCCAAGAGCATGTGCTGTTGCAGATGTAAATAACGATTGCAAACCTGATATCATTGCAATAGGATATAACGGAAGTTATGGTACAGAGGCCTTTACAAATTTCAGTGCTATTCTTATTAATGCTGGAGAATATGTTGGGGATATGACTTTTAATGTGACCAGCCAGGCTCTTTTTGCAAATAATGCATGGAGTTATCCTCAGATTCAGTTATTGGACATGAACAATGATGGTTATACTGACTTTATCATTGCCACAAGGGATGATTCTGAAAATGCCATCAGCAATGCAACTTTTACGGATATTTTTTTAAATAAAGGAGCAGCAGCCCCCGGAGAATTTGAACGCATTTATCTCTGTGAACAAATGGGAGGAAGCCCGCAATACCTGGGACCTGTTTGTGTTCAGGACTTTAATAGTGATGGGTTTCTTGATGTTTTTGTTGTTGGTAAAAACGGAAGCACTTCTGTCGCTCCAATGAATTTGTACCTGAATAATGGTGACAGTACTTTTACAAAAAGTGAACAGGCAAATTTCAGGGCAGACATGAGGAATGAAAATTCTACAGCAACACAATCCTTACCTTTCGACTGGGATGGAGATGGATATTCGGATATTATTATGTCAGGGTATGTAAGTGTAGATCCTGCAACTCAAACAGGTTTCTGGTGGAAAAATGACGGCTCAGCTAATTTTGGAACAGAATCCCGTACACCTGGAGCTTCCAATTCCTGCATGGCTTTTCCCGATTGGGATGGTGACGGTGTCAGAGATATGATGATCATCGGTAAAACTACCTCAACCACATATATCACACAGGGTGGAACAAACTATTTTGAAGCGATGATTACCAAAGGAGAAGGTGCAACAAATGTTAAACCCTCAGCCCCAACCAATATAAATGCAGTTACAGACGGAAGTAGTGTAACACTAAGTTGGGATGCAGCAACGGATGATAAAACACCTTCAAACTCCCTTTCATATGAATATTATATAAAAAATTCAGATGAAGAAGTTTATAATAATTGCCGGTCCATTATTGGCGGAGACATGGATGGTTCCCGTATGGTTCTGGCTCTTGGTAATGCCTTCCTAAGTAAATCAGTTACCCTGAACAATCTTCCTGTGGGTGAGTATACCTGGGGCGTACAGACAATTGATGCATGTTATGAAGGTTCTGTTTTTGAGTCAGGGGCTTTTACAATAAGTGAATCAACCGATGTTCCAAAAACACAGGATTTGTCAGTAAAAGTTACTGTATTAAACCAGATACTTACTGTAAGAAGTGAGATTGAAAATGCCAGGTTAAAAGTTATGGATATAACTGGCAGGGTATGGGAAGATACACCATTCAACCATACTTATTCACAAGAACTTCCGAAAGGTATTTACATAATTGTTGTTGAACATAATCAAAAATTAAATGTTCAAAAGACAATTATTTTGTAATTCTGTGTATGTAATACATTTTAATGCCATTCTTTCTTGTATAAGTAAAAAGTAAATCTTATTTTTTCGATTCTGAAAAATACCGGAATCATGAGAAAGAAAGAAAAAAATCAGACGCAACTGATGTGCATTATTGCATTCATCAGTTGTGTCTGTTTTTTTTGTAAGCCTGTTTATTCAAATGAACAACAATTATGTTTTTACCAGATATCAACCGAAGACGGATTATCTCATAACAGGGTGCATGCAATTATCCAGGATTCAAAAGGATTCCTGTGGATAGGAACTTCCGATGGATTGAATAGGTATGACGGGATCAATTTTACTACTTTTTATAAAGATGATCTCGATATTAACAGTGCCTTTATTATTTCCCTCTGTGAGGATAATGATGGAAATATTTGGGTTGGAACAGATTATGGTCTTACTGTTTACTACCCCAAAATTGATCAGTTTAAAAGATTTGATAAAGTTAGTAGTTCCGGCCTTGATATTCATAATAAAGTGCCATCTATTCAAAGAGATGAGGAAGGTGTAATCTGGATGGCAGTGAATAACCAGGGATTGTTCTCTTATGATCCTGAATCAAAATTGTTTAACAACTACTTTGTGGAAAACGGAGAACAAACATTACAGTCAAATATCCAATCATTTTATTTTGATAACAATAAAATTTGCTGGTTAGGATTATATTTCGATAATCTCTATTATGCAGATAATCAATATAAAACATTAACCCCATATTCTTTATCTGATGGTTCCCAGCCATTTGTAAGAGACAATATAACGCGAATCATAAAGAGCCCATATAACAGTGTTTATATTGCAAGCGTAAATAAAGGTGTCAGTGAAATAAATTTCTCACTGAACAATGTTAAAATAATTGTTTCAAATTCAGAGAAAAAGTTTATTACTAACGATCTGCTCCTGGAGTCAAACCGTGAATTATGGATTGGCACTACTGACGGCCTGTTCAGATATGATGTGGTAACAAAGAATGTAACACATTTTGAATCTTCCCCGGGAGATCTTTTTTCCCTCTCCGACAGCGAAATTCTTGCTATTACTATAGACGATTTAAAAGGAATTTGGGTGGGCACTTATAGTAGTGGATTGAATCATGCAAATCATGCTTATATGGATTTTCAGAAATTCTATAAAACATCATCTTTTTCCCTTATAGGAAATTTTGTAAGAGGTTTTACAGAAGATAATGAAGGCAATATCTGGATCGGAACCGAAAAAGCCGGCCTTGTTATATTCGATCCTCAGAATAATATCCTCCGGAAATATGAAAATAGCTATCTTCCTGATAATATTTATGGAATGTGCTATCTAAATGATAATATCTGGATGGGTTCATATTCAGGAATTTACAAGTTGAACATCAAAACAGGTAAGGTAAAAACCTATGATAGAAATAATGCTGAATCAAAATTACGAGACAATAAAATATATAAAATATACAAGAATTCTTTAAATCAAATCCTTATTGGAACTACCCTGGGCCTGTTAAAATATGATGAGATCCTTGATAGACTTGTTCCCATTGAATATTTTAATGGAATATTTGTTAATGATATATTGGAGGACACTAAAGGTAATATGTGGTATGCCACATATGCCGATGGACTATACAAATATGATAGAGAAAAGGATAGTATGATTAATTACAGGAATGATCCTGATGAACCTTTATCAATCCCCTGTAATAAAATTCTTTCAGTATTTGAAGACAGTAAAAACCGGATATGGCTGGCAACACATGGTGCCGGATTTTGTCTTCTGAATTCTGATAACACTTTTACTACTTATGATTTTTCCAGGGGTATCACTAACAATATCATCTATAAAATAATTGAGGATGATAATGAAACTTTGTGGATTTCTTCAAATAATGGTTTAATTAAATTTTACCCTGAAAAGGCAGAAACTAAAATATATACCCAGGTTGACGGTCTTCTTAATAATGAATTTAATTATAATTCAGGGATTAAAATCAATTCCGGAGATATTTTGTTTGGGTCAAAAGATGGTTTTATTAAATTTAATCCTGAGAAATTTACTATAAACAGAAAAATCCCAAATATTGTAATTACAGACTTGTATATTAATAATACATTAATAAAACCCAACCATACTGGTTCACCCTTGAAATATAGTATTTCTGAAACAAGAAAGATAGAAGTCCCGGCAAATCAAAATACCATTGAATTAAAATTTTCTGTTTTAAACTTTCAATCTCCATCCAATAATATTCTATATTATAAACTGGAAGGATACAATGATGATTGGCAAAAAATATCTCCTGAAAATTCTTTGTTCTTTAGTAAATTACACACAGGTAAATACAAGTTGTTAATTAAAGGAGTAAGCAGCGTTGGTATCTGGAATGAAACATATCCTTCAATCGAAATTGTTGTTTTACCAAAGTTTTATCAGTCCAGACTTGCCATTTTGCTTTATTTCATTTTCGGATTATTTTCAATACTTTTTTCAATTATCTTAGTAAGAAAACGTTCCATTGCCAATCAATTAAAACGACAGAAAATTTTTGAAAGAAACAGAGAAATTGAACTTTATAATGAGAAAATAGATTTCTTTTCAAATATCGCCCATGAAATAAAAACACCACTTACACTTATTCGTACTCCCCTTGAACATATTATGAATACAGGTAATTTTGAAGAAGAAGTTAAGAATGATCTGAAACTCATCAGTCACAATACCCAACACCTATCCCAGTTAATTACTGAATTGCTGGATTTTTCAAAAATTGAAAAGAAAGGATTTAAACTGTCCTGTGTTGAGCTTGATGTGGTTGAAAAAATCAAGTTTCAAATTTACAATTATAATGGTGCGACAAAAGATAAGAATATCAAACTTTCCTTTAAATCCTCCTCCGATCATATTTTTATTAATGTTGATGAACAAGGATTTGTAAAAATTCTTAATAACATTTTATCGAATGCTTTGAAATATGCAGAAACCTATATTGATGTAAAGGTTAAGGTTGTTGGGGAAAATATTGAAATTTCAATAAAAAATGATGGGCAGATAATACCATTGGATAAGAGAGAGTCAATATTCACACCTTTTATGCAGTATCATGATCCTGGAAATGTATACATGAAGGGCTTCGGAATAGGTCTCTCACTTGCCAGAACACTGGCTGAACTTCATTCAGGGACTCTTGTTATTGATAATGATTTGACATGTAACAACTTCATTCTTACTCTGCCTTTGCTTAAAGTACAAAGTGATAAAGATTCTGTTCTGCTTGAGGAAGAGATCACTGATAAAAATGAATTCGGTGAAAATGGGAAACCTGTGATCCTTCTTGTGGACGATAAAGTGGAATTACTGAACTATACTAAAAGAAAGCTGGAAAACCATTTTATGGTTATCACTGCTACCAATGGGAAATTGGCTATGGAAATAATTGATAAGGATCATATTGATGTTATTGTAAGTGATATTTCCATGCCGGAAATGGATGGACTGGAAATGTGCAAACAACTGAAAATAAATTTTGAAACATGTCATATCCCGGTTATCATTCTTTCAGCCTATTCATCCATGCAATCAAAAATCGCAAGCATGGAAAATGGTGCTGATATTTATATAGAAAAACCCTTTTCATTGGAGTATCTTATTTCTTGTATTGATGGTTTATTAAGTAAACGGGAAAAATTAAGACAAGTGTATAATTCAGAAATTCAACCTAAACCTGAAAATGACGGTTTGTCAAAACGCGATGAACAGTTTCTTGTGTCATTGGATGAAATTATTTATTCCAACATGAGTGACCCGGAATTCTCTATCGAAGAACTTGCTGAACATTTATTTCTCAGTAAGTCAACTCTTAACAGGAAAATGAAAGGATTATTGCAGATTACTCCCAATGATTATATCCGGAGAAAGCGACTTATTATGGCTGCTAAGCTATTAAAAGAAGGTTCTAACAGAATTAATGAAGTGTGCTATCTGGTGGGATTTAACACTCCTTCTTACTTTATTAAATGCTTTAAAAACTATTATGGGAAGCTTCCCACAGAATTTATTGAAGATAGGATAACTTAAATTCTGTTAGAAAAGAATCACATATTTCGGGCTGAATTAAATAGCCCTCTCAGGGCAAAATAGTATACTGCTTTCTATAAGTTGTTATATTTGAATAACATAGAATAAATAAAAAAAATATTTTATTTCGAACTCTCATTATTTTAAGGAAATTGGAATAAATAAAACTGCTGTTAGATTCGATATGGAAAAACTTCTTGTATACTTTCTTATTATTGAAATACTGATTTTTACCTTAAAAACCACACAAGGGGTTGGAAAAATTATCAAATAATGAAACTATATTGGTATTAATTGACTTTATTATTCTACCCTGATATATGATTTGACCGTAACTTTGATTTAAGAATTTAAACTTTAAACTCTTGATTAAGATTAAATAATGACGTTTTAACAGGTAATTAGTAAAATTCTTAATATGACTTAATAGCCTGTAAATTATGAGTCCACTCCGAAAAGTCATTTCCCCCTAAATCCCCCAGGGGGGACTTTTGCAAGTTGCTGATTCATTGGCTCCCCCCTTTAGGGGGCTGGGGGGACAAGCATTTAAAATCGTAAATTCGACTTTTCGGAGCGGATTCAATTATTGTGTATTTTATTTAAAACAACTAATCTAAACTAATATATGACCTATAAAATGAAAAAGAAATCTAAAATGAAAATCACATTTTTTATGGTTTGTATTCTATTGACGCAGTTAACATTTGCACAAAGCATAAGTATCAGTGGAAAGGTTGTAGATGAGAAAAATATCCCTTTAATCGGAGCCACAGTGCTGATTGAGGGCACAAATACTGGTGTGATAACAGATTTAAATGGTAATTTCACTATTACTTCTTCACCGGATGACCATATTCAAATCAGTTTTATCGGATATGTTACACAGACTATCTTGGTTGGAACTGATACATATTTCGAGATCCAATTGCAACCTAAAGTAACGGAACTGGAAGATATCGTGGTAGTGGGATACGGTACCCAGAAGAAAGTGAATTTAACAGGATCAGTTGCTACAGTTGATTACTCAAAAGAATCTTTATCCAGGCCTATCACCACAACCGCTTCTGCACTTTCAGGCTTAAGTTCCGGAGTACAGGTTATGCAGGGTTCAGGAAGACCGGGAAGTGAAAGCATAACCATAAATATTCGTGGAGTAGGAACATTAAACACATCTTCCCCTTTAATAATTGTGGACGGTTTTGAAAATTCAATCTCTGCTGTAAATCCTGATGATATTGAAAGTATATCTATTCTGAAAGATGCTGCTTCGTGTGCAATATATGGAAACAGAGGAGCCAATGGAGTAGTTCTCATTACGACTAAATCAGGTAAAGGAGACAAAATCACAGTGTCCTACAACGGGCTGTTTTCCTTTAATCAACCCTCCAACCTTTATAAAGAAGTTTCTGATTATTCTGATTACATGGAATTTATGAATGAATCTGCAGATAATGTGAATTCTTCACACACATTTTCACAGGAAACCATTGATCTATGGAGGGAGAAATCAGCTGATCCCAACGATATTGCAGAATCCGGGTACCCGAACTATGTTGCTTATCCCAATATCGACTGGATGGAAGCTTTATTTACGGATACATGGTATAAAAAACATACTCTTACTGTTACTGAATCTTCAGAAAAAAGCAATAATCTCTTTTCAGCCAGTTATATGGATAATCCCGGAGTTATGCAGGGAACTGAATCCAGGAAATATCAGATGCGCGCAAACCTTTCAAACAATGTAACTAAATGGCTTCAAATCGGGGCAAAACTCTGGGGATATGAAAATAATGTCGGCCGTAACCAGCTTGATAACGTTTTTTCGTATATCTCACGTTCCTCTCCTGGTATTTATCCATACTATGATGGTAAATTCGGACATCTCGAAAATCCTGAAGAAAATACTACTGCACGGAATAATCTGTTTTTCCTCAATCGTACCGGGGGATATTATAAATATTCTTTAATAAATGCTACCACATTTGCAACAATCACTTTACCTCAAAATATAAAATATAATGTTTCTTTCAATTATAATCGTTACTGGTCCCAGCAAAAATATTATGTTAATACCTTAAGTGCATACTCATTCAGACGGGATGAAGTTGCCTATAGCGGATATGCACTTGAAAATCTTAATCTTTCAATGTACTATTCCGGGGATTACCGCTGGGTATTCCAGAATAACCTGACCTGGGATCAAAGAATAAAGGAAAAGCATGAAGTAAGTGCACTGGTTGGTTATGAATCAACATATTACAATACATACTGGACAAACGCAAGTAAAACAGGGCTTATTGATGATGCCATTACTGAACTTTCAACAGCAACAGAAATGACAGCAATTACCGGAACTCAACAGGATGAAGCCTCTCAATCAGTTTTCGGACGTGCTACATATGCTTATGACAGCCGTTACCTGTTGGAAGCCAACCTTCGTTATGATGGTTCTTCAAAATTCGACAGTCAAAGCAGATGGGGATTATTCCCCTCATTCTCTGCTGGTTGGCGTATAACCGAAGAAGCATTCATGGATAATTCATCTATTGATAATTTAAAAATAAGAGCTTCCTGGGGAAAATTAGGAAATAACAGTATCGGTAACTATGCATATCAGGCTACATATAATACAGGATACAAATACTCTTTCGGAGGATCTCTTGTGAATGGTATTGCTCAGACAGTATTGAATAATAGCTACCTGAAATGGGAGACAACTACCTCATCCAATATTGGTGTGGATTTGGGTGTCCTGAGAAATCGTCTTAGTGCCGAAATTGAAGGTTATTACAAGTTAACAGATGGAATTCTTTACCGTGTTCCGATATACGCGACTTTGGGTAATAAAACAGAACCTTATCAAAACCTTTGTGAAGTTACGAACAAAGGTATGGAACTTACTTTAAGATGGCGCGATAAAATTGGTGAACTGAATTACCAGGTATCTGTTAACGGTTCACGAAATTATAATGAAGTTTCCAAATATAATGGGAAGCTAATTGAAGGTTGGGTGGTAAATCCTGATGGTTCAAAAACCTATCAGACAAATATCGGGGACGTTACTACTCAAGTGGGAGATTTCAGAAGAGTACTTGAAGGAAAGATTATTAATGAATGGTATCTTCTGAATCTATATTCCGGTAACGAAACATATTTTAATACTGACGGAACAGTTAACATCAAGGGTGGCCCTGATGACGGAATGATCCGGACGGAAAAAGATATGGCCTGGGTACAGGCAATGATTGATGCCGGATTTAAATTTTATCCCAGCCAAAGTATTCGTAAATCCGGGATATGGTATGGAGACTATATTTATGCCGACAGAAATGGGGATAGTATCTTTGGGAATGATTATGATAAGGAATTCCACAATCTTTCCCTGACACCTAAATTTTATTTTGGATTACAAGCTAGTGCAACATGGAAAAATTTTGATTTTTCGATGATCTGGTCAGGTGCTGCAGGATTCGCGATCTGGTGGAGATACCTCGGACTAAATAGCTATGCAACCCAGGATGGTTTTTCCCTTCCGTATGATATCGCCTACGATCATTATTTTTATGATCCGGATAATCCAAATGACCCGCGTACCAACCTGACTTCAAAAAATGCACGCCTGACAAAAAATTATCAAAATTCCCAAAATGAAGCAAATTCAACACTCTGGCTTTACAGGGGAGATTACCTGAAACTTAAAAATCTCACACTGGGTTATACTCTTCCAAATTCATTGATAAATAAAGTTTATATCCAGGATCTGAGAGTTTTTGTTAGTGGAGAGAATCTTTTAATGATTACTGCCTTCCCTGGTATGGACCCTGAAATGCAAACTGCTACAGGTTATGTTACTATGAAACAATTTGCATTTGGTATTAATGTTAAATTCTAACATATAAAATTCACTGTTATGTCAAAACTTAATAAAATAATGCTGATTCCGGTAATTATATTTTTATATAATAGTTGTTCTTCTGATATGTTAGACTTATCTCCTTACGATGAGATAAGCTCCGGGAATGTCTGGACAAAAGCTTCACTGGCTGAATTAGCGGTTACCGGAGTGTATAATAATTTATTATATGATTATAATGCGGCCTCACAAGCCAGGTTGAATTGGGATACATTTTCTTCCATAATGGATCCTTCATCCTCAATTTTAAGTAATTATTCTTTGATTTTGGGTACTGTTACAGCTAATCATTCGTCATTTGAAACTTATTGGAAAATTTTTTATGAAGGTATTTCCCGTGCAAATGATGTAATTGCAAATATTCAAAAGGTTCCGGATATGCCTGATACAAAAAAAGCAAGGTATATAGCTGAATGTAAATTCATACGTTCATATTATTATTACAGACTAAATTCACTTTGGAGAGGAGTCCCGGTATATATGGAACCGGTCGAAGTAACTGACTGTACAAAACCCCGTTCTTCTGAAGCAGAAGTATGGGATGCTATTATAAGTGATCTGACCGATTGTATTAACGAAGTTAACCTTCCTGATAAGTATGCTTCCAGTAACCCTGATTACGGTCATATCACCAAAGCTGCTGCATATACATTAAGAGGAAAAGTGTATCTGTGGAAAAAGAACTGGAGTGCTGCACAGGCTGATTTTGAAGCAGTTACAACTATGGGTTACTCTCTGCTTCAGTCTGGTTATGCAAAACTTTTTACGGAACCTTATGAAAGATGCGATGAGATGATCTTTTCCATTCAGATGATTGAAGAGAGTGGCTTTGGAAGCGCCCGTCCATACAGGTACGGGAATCCATTAACTGCTGGAAACGGGTATAGCTTCTTTTTCTTAAATACAAGGTTCATTGATAGCTATGAATGCACCAACGGTAAACCCTTTAACTGGGACGATTATCTGCCCGGCTATTCTTCAATGGAGCCAAAAGCAAGGTCTGTATTTTTTCTCAGGGATGGATTGAAAACTAAAGAAAAAGTAACATTGACAAATTATGGTGCGGACATGAGTCAGTATCTTTCGGTCGGTAATGAAACCCGTATAAAGTCAGCATACCAGGATCGTGATCCCCGATTGCTTGCTACAGTAATAACTCCTTATTCAACATATGATGGCGGACTGACAGGTATTACTTACACATACACATACTGTTGGCCTTACAGGGGATATGATATTCGGGATCCTTACGATTTTCGTTCAAACCTGAATAATTATATGCTCTATCCACTCCGTAAATTTGTTCCGGTAGGTCGGGAAAATATTTTTACACAACATAATCCTATTGATATACCGATTTTCCGATATGCTGATGTCTTGCTTTGCCTGGCTGAAGCCCTTAATGAACAGGATAAAATTCCTGAAGCTGTAAATTATGTAAATATGGTCAGGGAACGTGCAGGCATTGCCCTTCTTAATTCCAATGAATTTACACAGGTTGCAGGAAAAGACGACATGCGTGAGAGAATTCAGCATGAACGTAGCGCTGAGCTGGCCGGTGAAGAACAGATATATTTCGACGAACTACGTTGGGGAACATGGAAACAGAAAAAATTCACTGAAGGGAATGGCCTGCTGGAGGTATGGGGAGCTCCTGTTTACCAGTACTACTGGCTCGGGGACCAGTGTCTTCTCTGGCCTCTCCCTCCGGCCGAGTGTGAGAAAAATACCAATCTTATCCAGAACCCGGAATGGTAAATTAATAATATAGAATTATTATAAAAAACTATTTTCAATGGTAACAAATATTCTTAAAGTATTAACACTCTCTGTTCTTTTGCCACTTATTGTAATGGCTTGTAAATCAGAGAAAAGTAAGGATAATCCTGTCAGACATTATGAACGGTGGAGTGTAGAAGAAATAAATGAATGGTATACAAAACAGGACTGGTTAGTTGGATTTAACTACGTGCCGTCAAATAAGGTGAACCAGATTGACATGTGGCAGGCAGTGTCCTGGGATCCTGTTATTATTGATAAAGAACTGGCCATGGCCGAAGATCTGGGATTTAATGTGGTGCGTATCTTTTTACATGATCTGGTTTATACACAGGATCCTGACGGGTTTAAATATCGTTTTGCCGATTTTCTCCGAATTGCTGATAACCATGGTATGAGAGTCATACCAAATTTCTTTACAAATGGAGGTAAAGAGGAACGCCGGCAATTAGGCAAACAACCTCAAGAAATTCCCGGAACACATAATATTCACTGGGCTCGTACACCGGGACAGGCAATAGCTCATGATCCTTCAAAATACGGACCTTTAAAAACATATATTCAGGACTTTATTTCAACCTTTGCTGAAGATGAGAGGATACTCTGCTGGTATTTATATAATGAACCATGGAATAATTCAATTTATCAGAAGAAAGATGTTCCCAATAAAGTAAATCCTTACAATCTTCTGGTTTCAGTCTTTGAATGGGCCAGGGAATGCGGGCCTATACAACCTTTAACCTCTTGCATGTATGTGGATTGTTGTCCCACTGATGCATTCCTGGGTGAAAATGCAGATCTTATCACATTTCATTGTTATAAGGGTCCGGAAATATTAAAGGAATGGATTTATAAATTAAAGTTCTTTGAAAGGCCTGTTATGTGTGGGGAATATATGGGACGTCCGGTTTCTACTTTTAATGAAATAATGCCAATTCTTAAAGAAAATAAAATTATAGCAGTCAGTTTCGGCCTTACTGCAGGTAAACCGGGATTTTATAACCAATGGAACAGCCCTCCTTCTGATATCATTCCTGCTGTGTGGTTCCATGATATCCTCACTGCTGATGGAGAACCATATAACGCTGAAGAAGTGGAATTTATTAAAAACATGACAAAAGATAAATCAATACATAATAAATAGTCATTTAAGATGAAAAAATATCAGTTAATAGTTTTATTTGCATTACTGGGATTCAATTACCCGCAAATTACTGCACAAGTAAAAATATCTGAATCAGAGATTATTCTTCCGACATATCAACTGGGAGGACAGGAAAATTATCCTATATTTTTTAAAGGTCGTGCCTATCAGGGTGCAGAAGGATATGTTTATCCCTATCCTCTTATTGATAAATTAACAAATAATATTGCTGACAAAGAATATACTTTAGTTTCGCTTGATAATGAGTACGTTCATGTGGCTGTTCTACCTGACATGGGTGGGCGCATCTTCAGAACTGCAAGCAAGGCAGATAATGGATACCCTTTTTTTTACAATCAAACCGGTATTAAGCCAGCACTTGTAGGAATGCAGGGAGCATGGTTGTCAGGGGGAGTTGAATGGAATATCCCTGATCATCACCGTGCATCAACCTATATGATGATAAATTATGATACGAGGGAAAATGAAGATGGCAGCAGTACTATCTGGGTCGGAGAAACAGAATTGCGCCGTCGTCTGAAATGGTCTGTAGGTGTTACTGTTCACCCAGAACGTTCATGGGTGCAGGCTAAGGTCATGGTTATTAATCCTACTGATATGATCCAGTCTATGCTCTATTGGGCTAATGTTTCGGTACACTGTGATGAAAATTACCGGGTAATTTTTCCTCCTGATGTACGTTATGGAACATATCATCATAAAAATCATTTTAATCACTGGCCTTACGATGAAGCAACAGTTGGAGACGGTCAGATTTGCCGGCTTGATTTATGGAAATCATATACAGGAAATTCAAGATCAATTTTTGCCTTTGAAAGTGAGATGAATTTTTTTGCCGGTTATGATGAAGCTAAGGATGCAGGCACAGTGCATGTGGCAAACTGGCATCAGGTACCTGGTAAAAAATTTTTTCTCTGGGGTAACAATCCTTGTGGTGAAATGTGGAATAAAACCCTTTCAGATAATGACGGGCATTATCTGGAACTAATGGTAGGAGCATTCTCTGACAATCAGCCTGATTATAGCTGGATTGAGCCTGGGGAGATCAGAGAGTTCACACAAACCTGGTACCCTATAAAAGATATAAAAGGTGTAAAAAATGCTACCCTTGAAGCGGCTGTGAACTTTGTAGAAACTACTGATAATAATTTTTTTGTAGGCTTTTGCCCGTCAGCGAAGTTTCAGAATGCAAAGGTGGTAATTAAAAATAAGGATAAAATCGTCCATCAGGAAGTAGTTAATATTGATCCATCCAAAACATATACCAGGGAAATCAATGTTGGAAATTACACCATCGCCAATGAACTTAATGCGGCATTATATGACAGTAATGGAAATCTGCTGGTGGATTATACTCCTATTGTATTTGATAATGAACCTGTACTTCCGGAACCGATAAAAGGACATAAGGATCCTGCGGTTTATGAGACTGTCGAAGAATTATATCTTGCAGGCCTTCGCGCAGATCTGTTTAATAACGCGCGCCTCGATCATCTGGATTATTATAATGAGGCATTACGCCGTGACCCAAATGATGCCCGCGTAAATATTGAAGTTGGGAAACACTATATACGCACTGGTGAATTCGAAAAAGCAAAAGAACATCTGCTTCGGGCTCAGGAACGCCTGTCACATGATTATACAAGGGTTAAAGACTCAGAAGCCCTGCTTTATCTGGGTACGGCATATAAATATCTCGGAGATGTTTATAATGCAGAAAAAGCTTACTGGGATGCCACCTGGAATTATGCCTTTAAACATCGTGCCTATTATGAGTTGTCGGTGATTGCTGCTCAAAATCGTAACTATCTTAAAGCTTTGAATTTAATTAATGAGTCTTTACTTTTGGGTGGTCATGATCTTCAGGCTCTTACCATAAAAGCATACTTACAGCGGAAACTTGGTATTAATCCTGGAGAAACCATAGCTCTCATCCAGTCTGTTGATCCCCTGGATTATTGGAGCGCTGTTGAGAAAACCCTGGCAGATGGATCAACCGCCAAATTCATTGCAGATCAAAAACCTAAAAGAAATGATGATATTATTGGGGTGCAGGAACTACTGGAAGTTGTAAATAACTATATCAGTATCCGGGATTATAATGATGCAATAACTGTGCTTAATGCTGCCATTGCAGCCGGAACTCCTTATAGCAATTATCCCCTGGTTTATTATTATCTTGCATTCTGCCAAAGTCAGAACAGAGATAATACAGAAGCTATTGCAACTTTGAATAAGGCAAATAAACTGTCACCCGTGAATAATTTCCCAATGCGTGTGGAAGAAGTTAATTTATTTAACAAATTAATTGATGTTTATCCGGATAACTCTTATTCCTATTATTATCTTGGTTGTCTGTTAAGATATCTGGGTCAGCATGACGCAGCCCTCAAAGCCTGGAAAACATCCTATGATTTAAATCCCAATTTCAGCATGACAGTTCGTAATCTTGCATTTTCTTATGGAAGGGATTTTGATGATTTTCAAAAATCACAGGAATATTATGACAAAGCAGTTAAGCTTGATCCGTTCGATCCATTTCTATTGAATGAATCCGACATGATGTATGAAAAAGCCAGGGTGCCTGCTGATCAACGCTTAAAACGTCTCGAATCACGCAGAAAAGTCGTTGAACAACACGATGATGCTGTTATGTCATTAATTTACCTTTACAATGAAAACGGAAAATATGATAAATCACTGGAATATCTCGAAAAGAGACATTTTCATATTTGGGAAGGTTCAGGAAGCGGAAAAAAGATTTATGACCTTTATTCAGATGCTCATTTCCTGAAAGGACTTGAACTGATGAATAGCAGGAAATACGATGCTGCTATTGACCATTTTAATGCTACTATGATATATCCAGATAACCTCGAATCTTATTACCATTTTGAGGGAGGCAATGAATGTAAAGCAAATTATCTGCTGGCAGAAGCTTATGCAAAAAAAGGCCTGAAGGAAAAAGCAGCAGAGCTTTATAAAAAATCTTCCGAGAGCAAAACTCCAAATATAGAGATGATGTATTATAAAGTCCTTGCTATGAAATTAATAGATAATAAACAAGGTGAGGAACAAGCCTTGAAGCAAGTGAAAACTAAGATGGATGAACTGATGAAATGTGAACCATATGCATATGACATATTCAATGAGATCAATATGAATTATATGAAGAGCAATGCATATTATGCAAAAGGACTATATAGTTTGCTTTCAGGTAATAATAATCAGGCTAAAAAGGATTTTATGCTATCTTTAGAGTATAATCCCTGCAATATCTGGGCTAAATATAGAAATACACTGCTTAAATGAGAAATATTTTTTGTAAGTTCTTTTTACTCTTCATTTTAACCGGATTACTATATTGTACTCCGGGGAAGAAACCTTCCATAGAGATCATTCCTTTTGGGATTACCTCAGTTGGAGATACTGTTACCTTATTCCGGTTGACAAATCCGGAAGGAGCTTCAATGGATGTAATAGACTATGGGTGCAGGGTCGTAAGGTTATATGTCCCTGACAAGAACGGAAAACTGGATGATGTAGTCTTAGGTTATGATGATATAGCCGGTTATGAATTCGGAGCTGAAAGATTCTTTGGTGCGCTTTTGGGTCGCTATGCCAACAGGATTGCAGAAGGAAAATTTCTTCTTGACTCTATTGAATATCAGTTAACCTGTAATAATACTCCGAACGGTCATCCCTGTCACCTTCACGGAGGCGATCTGGGTTTTGATCGTGTCATGTGGGATGCTAAACCATTCCAAAATGATGATACTGTTGGAGTTCGTTTTTCCAGGTTAAGTCTGGACGGGGAGGAAGGATACCCGGGTAATTTAAGTTGTGAAGTAATTTATTACTGGTTACCTGGTAATATCTGGAAAATAGAATATCGTGCAACAACAGATAAGCCTACTATTGTAAACATGTCTCAACATAGCTATTTTAATCTTAAAGGGGAAGCTGGCGGGACAGTACTTGACAATTATTTAACTGTATATGCAGATTCTATGACCCCAAATAATGAGGGATATATTCCAACAGGAGATATTGTTCCGGTTGAAGGTACTCCCCTGGATTTCAGAACCCCTCATACATTCCTGGAAAGAATAGATCAAACAAATGAGCATATGCGGATTATGGAAGGTTATTCTGCCAACTGGGTACTGAATAATCAATCGGAGGAATTAGCTGAAGCTGCATTATTATTTGAACCTGCTTCCGGCAGAATATTGGAGGTATGGACATCTGAACCAGGCTTATTGATTTATACCGGAAGATTACTTTCTGATAAGATCATTGGGAAAAAAGGTAAACCACTTTGTAAATATGGCGGACTGATCATGGAAACTATTCATTACCCCGATTCCCCTAATAAACCACATTTTCCATCTTGTGTCCTGCGCCCTGGAGAAGAATATTACTCAGTTACAGAATTTCGGTTTAGAACAAAACAGGAAAAATAGGAATCAACAAATAAAAAATACATATGAATCAAAAAATAATTCTAACCAGATTTGCCATATATTTTGCAATCTATGCATTAATGGTCAGCAGTTGTTCCCGGAACAATATTAAGGAAAATCCTGTTTGGTCTGAAGAAAAAGCCGTCGCCTGGTATACCGATCAGCCCTGGCTGGCCGGATGTAATTTTCAACCCAGTACAGCTATAAATCAGGTGGAAATGTGGGCTGAAGAGACATTTGATACCGCTACTATTGATAAAGAACTTGGCTGGGCAGAAGAGTTGGGCTTTAACCTGATGCGTGTTTACCTGAGCAGCGAAGTATGGAAAGAAGACTCTGACGGATTAAAATACCGGATCGACCGTTATCTTGGCATTTCTTCGAAACATAATATTAAAACCCTGTTCGTTTTTTTTGACGACTGCTGGAACGAAGAAACATTAAAGGGAAAACAGCCTGATCCGAAACCCGGAGTACATAATTCCGGCTGGGTACAGGATCCGGCGGTTAGTCTTCGTGCCGATACGGCTGCTCTTTTTCCTGTTATGGAGAAATACGTGAAAGACATTATGGGAACATATAAAAACGATGAACGTATATTACTCTGGGATCTTTACAATGAACCCGGAAACAGCGGACATGGTCTTAACTCATTTCCCCTCCTGCGAAATGTATTCACATGGGCGAGAGAAGTAAATCCTTCGCAACCAGTAAGCGCCGGATTATGGTCTTTCAAACATCCGGAAATAATTTATTTCCAGGCAAAGAATTCAGATATAATTACTTATCATAATTATAGTGAACCGAAAACCCACGAGATATGGATCCATTTATTGAAAACCCATGGACGTCCGATGATCTGTACTGAATATATGGCACGCCGGAATAACAGCCGTTTTGAAAATATCATGCCTCTGCTTAAGGAGAATAATGTGGGAGCAATAAACTGGGGATTTGTATCCGGAAAAACAAACACCATTTTCGCATGGAGTGAACCTTTACCCGACAAAAAAGAACCCGAACTCTGGTTCCATGATATCTACAGGCAGGATAAAACTCCCTTTGATCCCGCAGAGATTGAACTGATTAAATCATTGACAGGGAAATAAACAGATTGAATAAGGAGAAGATGAGTCTTTCATTTATAGTAGAGAAAATTATAATAAAAAAATTCAAAGATATTATCGGGTTGAAGGATCGAAACTTTAAAGTAATTTTCTGTTAAATATTGGGTTTAATTGCAATAGAAAATCACTGACCGTTATTATTACTTCATTTCTAAATTTATAATTCAGTGTATTTAAATTTATTGACATTGGCTTGTAACAAATATTTAGTTTTATTACAGAGAAAAGATTTTAAACCTCGTCAATTTGATACTATGATAAAGCGGAGAAATTGATAAAAAGGATTTTGAGTATTGAAAAGTTTTAGACTATTTTGAACAAAACTGAATATTAACATTTGATTGTTCAAAAATATCTTGAATCAAGATTCACTTTTTAAGTATTTTTACATAAAAAAGTATGAAACTTATTAAACTTTCCGATTATAAAAGTCCTGTAGCAAGAGAATTTATAGCAGAAATTCAACAAAAAAATTATGGTGCAATACTTGCCGATCCACCATGGAGATTTCAAAACAGGACTGGGAAAATGGCCCCAGAACATAAAAGGCTATGTAGATATCCTACCTTATCACTAGATGAAATAAAGGAGATACCTGTACATATTGTTGCCAACAAGAATAGCCATCTATATCTATGGGTACCAAATGCACTTTTAAAAGAAGGACTTGAAGTAATGGGAGCATGGGGATTCAAATATAAATCAAATCTAATTTGGCATAAGATACGAAAAGATGGTGGACCTGACGGTAGAGGTGTTGGCTTCTATTTTCGAAACACTACTGAAATCATACTTTTTGGAACAAGAGGTAATCTTAGAACATTGAAACCAGGAAGAACTCAAGTAAATATAATTAGAAGTCAGAAACAAGAACATTCCAGAAAGCCTGACAAATTATACGACATTATTGAGAGTTGTAGTCCTGGCCCATTTTTAGAAATATTTGCTAGAGGTAAACATAAAAACTGGGATGTTTTCGGTAACCAAGCAAATGAAAATTATGTTCCTGAATGGGAAACATACAAAAATAACAGTTCTAATAAAACAAGATCAGCATAAAAAATGGTTACCGATCTTTCGAAATTAAAAGTGTCCTTAACAAAACATGGGGCACACAAAATTGCATTTCTTTTACAAGAATTTGATAAAGATGACATTCTACATCATCTTGAGGGTAACTTTATGAATATCAACATTGATAGAGCTCAAACTATGAGAATACTCTCAATTGAAGAGGGTAAACCAGCTCCTGACTTTTGGAATGAAATTAAAAAATATGGATTGGAAGATATTTTTGACCTCGTTTTTATAGCTTAGTTTTAAAAGAAAAAGAATAAGTACGACTTATAACAGCAAATGTTAATATGCGGAGAATAAGTTCAATGTATCGTCTACGTTTCGGATTTTTTCTTTGTGAATCGAAACAGTTTCCAAAAAACTAAGCCTACCCGACCTGTATGTATAATAGATTAATAATCTTATTTTTAAAAACAGAATGATTTTCCTGTAACCTTAAAAGTATTTCAGAAGTCTAATAACTGTGAATTCACATAAAAACAAATTATGTAACTTTAAAAACTTAAAAAAATGGATGAATTAGTAGATATCTTAGTCCCTCTTGCATTTTTTGCAACAGTTGTACTTATTGTGTTTTTTACAGTTAAGTATGGTCACAAGACAAAAATGGCTATCCTTGAAAAAGGGGGAAGTCTTGACACTACGAAGAAAAAATTTCCTTTCCTCGAAATAGGATTGACATTATTAGGAATTGGCCTTGGTTTGATCATCTCTCTTATTTTACAATCCTTTAATCTTGCAAAAGAATCGCAGGATTTATTGACCGGAGCATGTGTCCTATTATTCGGTGGAGCAGGATTGGTCTCAGCATTTTTTATCCGCAGGAAAATTGAAAAACAACAAGGATAATATTGATACTGAAATAATAGATAATATTAAGAAAGGGAATACATCCGGTTTCCGGTTTATCATTGAAAAATATAAGGATGTATCCTTTTCTTTGGCATGTTCTATCCTCCACGATGAACATGAAGCAGAGGATGCTCTTCAGGAAGCATTCGTGAAGGTTTATAAAAATATTACTAAGTTTAGGGGACAATCTGCTTTTTCTACCTGGTTATACAGGATTGTTGTGAATACATGCTTTACCGCAGCTAAAAAACTGGCTAAAAAGAATTTACTGGAGGAGAATATCGCTCATTATCAGGGAATTGAGGCTTATGAAGATAAAACAGGATTGGATGGGTTAATGCATGAAGAGCAATCTGTTCTGATAAAGAAAGTATTAAAGTCAATGAAAACAGATGAGGCCTTATTGTTGAGACTTTTTTATCTTTCAGAATTAGATATAAAGGAAATCATGAATATTACCGGATTCAAAGAATCAAAAATCAAAGTAACTTTGCACAGGGCAAGAAAAAATTTACTTCAGGAACTGAAAAAAGTAGCTGGCAACGAATTAATTTATATATTATGAAAGAACAGGATATTAAAAAGATAATAAAGCAAAGTATGTTATCTCCATCTGATAATTTTACTGATGAGTTAATGAATAAAATTAACCTTCAGGTTGAAAATAAAACTAAAATAGATTGGAAAATAATATTATTATGTTCTGCTTGCATTCTGATCTTCCTTTTATCTTTTACAATTTCCCTGCCTGAAATGAATTTAATAAAATTCTCTGTCCGCTTTTCTCCAATAGTCTTACCAGTTGTATGTATTATCTTTATCTTTTATGAACTTAATCAAATACTCGAAATATTAAGTTACAGGAATAAAAAACTGGTATAAATAAGAGACACTGAATTGTTGGTTTCATTAGTCTGCTTTATTGTATCCTTCCATTTCTTTCATAATCATTGAATTATCCCTTCGAATATTCTCAGCCATACCTATATACCCAGTCAGCTGAGTTTCTCAAAGCCGGCAGCTGAGCTCGTCGAAGCTCACCCTTTCACCATCTCATACAACACTTCGTTTTCATTTTTAATACCATTAAAAAAATCAGAAATGTTTTGTAAAGTTGTTTTTGCAATCTGTTCAAGTGCTTCTTTTGTAAGAAAGCCCTGGTGAGCGGTAATTAAAACGTTGGGAAATGTCATCAACCGGGAAATTAATTCATCTTCAATGATCCGTTCCGATAAATCCTTGAAAAAAATTTTTTCTTCCTCTGCATATACATCAATACCAAGATAACCAAGTTGATGATTTCTAAGGCTTTCAATCACATCCTCAGTATTGATCAGTTTACCGCGGCTAGTATTGATCAGCATAGCTCCTTTCTTCATCATACTTAATGTATTTCTGTTGATAATCTGGTATGTGGAAGGAGTGAGAGGACAATGTAAGGAGATGATATCAGAATTCCGGAAAAGCGTGGGAAGATCGCTGTACTCAATACCATTGTCAATAAGTGATTGATTTTTATACATGTCATATGCAAGGATATTGCACCCGAATCCCTTCATAATACCTGCAGATACAGCGCCTATTTTACCTGTACCGATTATTCCTGTAGTCTTCCCATAAAGATCAAAACCTTCCAGACGTTCAAGTGAGAAATTATTATCCCTTACCCGGTGGTAGGATTTATGAATTTTCCTGTTAAGACTTAAAATTAGTGCCACAGCATGTTCTGCTACTGAATAGGGAGAGTAGGAGGGGACTCGAAAAACTTTGATCCCGAGTTCACCTGCAGCTTCCAGGTCAAGATTATTAAAGCCTGCACAACGTAAGACAAGGATTTTAATACCCAGCTTAGCAATTTTTTCTAATGTTTCCCTTGTAATTCTGTCGTTTACAAAAGCACATACCACATCAAAACCGGTTGCGAGAACTGCATTGGAAGGCTTTAGTGAACTTTCAAAATAACTTATTTCATATTGGAAATTATTATTTTCACGATCAAAATAAAACTGATCGTAGGACTTTGAACTGAATAATGCAACTTTCATGATAAATATTCAAATGTGTTTATTTGGTTTTGTGAAAATATATAAAAACTAACTATTTGCAATTACTGAGATACTCCATCTTCTCATTCACCAAATCACCAAATCACCAAATCATCAAATCATCAAATCATCAAATCCCCAAATCACCAAATCACCAAATCACCAAATCACTTCATCTCCATCTGTCCTTTATAGGAAGTTTTACCATTTTCTCTGTTTCCAGTGAAGGAAACCCGAATTCTGCGGTTACTTTACCGAGGATAAGGTAAACACCCGGTCCCCTGAAAGGATACTTTTTTAAAGAATCCGGAAAATTCACAGTATCGAAAAATTCTCCTTCACAATCAAGAAAAGTGCCGAAATGCATATATTCTTTTTTAATGGTAATAACATTCTTTATTGTGACAAGATCACCAACCATACGTACTTTTTTTCCAACATGTTGAGTCAGATCTCTTGCGCATATTTCTCCCCGGAAATGCGTTTGAAGCATATCAAAGCGACTTAAAGTAACAGGGAATCCGAGAAGTTCTATTTCATCATAAACATCTTCCATGCTGCTTTGTTCAAGGGATGGAAGGTTGAATTCTTTTTTTTTCATTCTGAAAAGTTCAGGATCAGGTTCTGTTGATTGTGATTTTCCGAGTAAAACATGTGCTTCCCAGAGTAATTCTTTTTTTGTTTTCCCGGTATAGCGGAAAGCATTTATCCGGATCAGCAGTATGATCTGTTCTTTTCCTGTTTTAATCCTTTTTGTAAAATCTTCCAGGTCAGCATAAACTCCGTTTCTTTCACGTTCTGTAATTATTTCTTCTGCAAGTTTTTTTTCCAGGTTCTGAACATGAACGAAACCAATATAAATATCGTTTCCTTTTATACTTGTCATGTATTGTCCCTGGTTAATACATGGAAGAAGGATTCTGGCTCCCCAGCGTTTAGCTTCATTAAAATACACCCAGCTTTGGTAGAAACCTCCGAAGTTATTTATCACAGCAACCATGAATTCGAGGGGATAATAAGTCTTCAGAAACAGGCTCTGGTAGCTTTCAACAGCATAGGAGGCTGAATGAGCTTTGGAAAAAGAATAACCTGCAAATGAACTGATCTGTCTCCATACTTCAGCTGTAATTTCTTCCGGGTAACCACGCTGACGGCAGTTCTCAAAAAACTTTTCCGATATGCGGTCAAATTCTTTTCTCGACCTGAATTTCCCGCTCATTGCCCTTCGCAACACATCGGCATCAGCAAGGTCAAGACCGGCAAAATGATGGCATATCTTTATCACATCTTCCTGGTACACCATCACACCATATGTTTCCTTCAGCTGTTCTTCCATAACAGGGTGTATATATTTAAAACTTTCAGGATTGTGAAATCTGCGGATATACTCTTTCATCATGCCCGATCGTGCAACTCCCGGGCGGATAATTGAACTTGCCGCAACCAGTGAGATATAATTATCGCAGCGTAGCTTTTTCAGCAATCCCCGCATTGCAGGGCTTTCGACATAAAAACAACCATTGGTTTCCCCTCTTCGCAACAAATCACGTATTTTGTCATCCCGTTTGAATTCCCGGATGTTATGTACATCCAGTGTAATATTCCGGGTTTCTTTGACTATTTCAGCACATTCACGGATATGGCCGATACCCCGCTGGCTTAGTATGTCAAGCTTTTCAAAGCCAAGTTCTTCAGCAACGTACATATCCCATTGCGTGGTAAGAAAACCTTTTGGAGGGAAATCAAGCGCTGTATATGCTGTTACAGGTTCTTCTGATATCAGGACTCCCCCGGCATGTATGCTTCGAAGATTGGGAAAGTCAGCAATCTGTGCCCCAATCCTGTAAATATTCTCAGTAATATGGTTTTTGTTCATAATATTGGACGGTTCATCCACAAGAAGATCTATCTCTTCCTTCGGCAGGCCGTAAACTTTTCCAAGTTCCCTGAAAATAGACCTTCCTCTGAATGTGGATATAGTACCTATAAGGGCTGTGTGTTTCTTCCCGTAACGCTTGAAAATATAATCCAGAACATCATCTCTTTCTTTCCAGGAATAGTCAATATCAAAATCAGGAGGACTAGTTCGTTTCGGATTAATAAAACGTTCAAAATACAGGTCCAGTTCAATGGGATCTACATTTGTGATCTTCAGACAATATGCTGCAATGGAATTTGCTCCACTGCCGCGACCAACATGATAGTAACCGCGGGACATAGAATATCGTATTGTGTCCCATGCGATGAGAAAATAGGATGAAAATCCGAGTTTGTCAATAACTGCCAGCTCATGTCTGACCTTCTTTTCAGCCTCCCTGTTGTTTTTCCCATACCTGTAAACAAGCCCTTCCATAACCAGTTTCTCCAGCAGTATCCTGTCATCATACCTGCTTCCGATAAATGTAGATTTGTTTTTAATACTCGTGTAATCGAAATATATACTGCAATTATGAATCAGATTTTCCGTATTCCTGATGATATTGGGATAATCCTCATATGCACAGAGAAACAGGTCAACAGGAAATATTATTTCGTTTTCCCCGGCAAGCTGATCAGCCGTGAGTTTGCTTAACAGGGTATTATGATCAATGGCTCTCAGGTGCCGGTGGATGTCGTATTCTGTCTTTCCCCCGAAACTTACAGGACGCCACATAATCAATCTTTCGTCTGTTTTGCTGAACGGGGAGGAGATAAGTTTATTTATATCTTCCGGGCGAATACCAATAAGTTCATTTTCCGAGAGTTTTACCGGCTTGTTATCCCAATTGTAAATGAACGATACATTGTGTAGTTTCGGAGCTTTTACAGGAAATTCTTCCTTTTTTTCATTATGCAGGGAGAGAAATTCGTTGAGCTCCATAAACCCTTTGTTATTGTGGGCTATACCAGTATACAGGTAACTGTCTTCGTTGCGGAATTCAATTCCTGCAATAGGCTGAATACCATTTTGCATGCATAGTTTTACAAAATCAACAGTGCCCATGGTATTGTTTATATCGGTAAGAGCTAATGCTTTTACTTCATTACGTGATGCTTCCCCGATAAGCTTTTCGGGCGACATTGTGCCGTAGCGGAGACTGTAATATGAATGGGTGTTCAGGTACATTTATTAAGTGACAAGTGACAAGTGACGGGTGACAGGATGGGGGATCACGCTATCACGCTATCACGGGATCAGGTGGGGGAGAGTATATAAAGGGAGTGTTCGGGAGGGGAGTGTTCACTTAACTGTCACACCTGTCACCTGTCACCTGTCACTAATTCAATAATTTATCACATCGCCTCCATGTCCATAGTCTATGGTGGCTCTGTTGTGGTCATTGTTGGTAATCTTTTTTTTGCATACTTCCCTCGATCCCGTGATAGCGTGATCCCTTTTCTTATCTAATCATACCAGCATTAATCGATAATATCGTCTCTATACTCCATTGTCTATGGTCCATGGTCCATAGACAACACACCACTTCCCCTCCTCACTGCTTCCACCCCGAACCTTCTTCTCATTCTGTCTATTGCCAGGTACAGATTAGTCATTACAGGCGTATCTTCGAACATATTAAGCTGTTGAACTCCCTGTATCAGGTGGCTGAATTTGACACCCACAAGCCTGATAAGCATACGTCGCTGGTAAAGCTTGTCGAATAATTCTTTTACCACAGGAATAAGCTGGTGATCGAAAGAAGTGTAAGGGATCCTTCTCTGCAGGCTGTGTGTGTCGAAATTGGAATATCTTATTTTTACCGTGATACAGGAAGTAAGGCGTTGTTTGTTCCTCATTTCGTAAGCCAGTTTTTCTGTCATGCCGGTAAGTATGTTTTTAATAACCGGCACATCGGTACTGTCTTTTTCAAAGGTGTTTTCCGTTCCCAGCGATTTTCTTTCCGAATATCTCATTACAGGAGATGAATCAATACCGTTGGCTTTTTTCCATATTTCTATACCATTTTTTCCCAGTACTTTTTCCATCATCTCAGGAGGCATCATGCTTAAAGTGCCTATGGTGGCAACCCCCATTGATCTGAGCAGGTTAGAGGTCTGCGGTCCTATCATAGGCATCTTGTGAACAGGAAGAGGGGAGAGGAAAGGTTTTACAAACGGTGCATCTACTTGTTTCTCTCCGTTCGGTTTAGCTTCTCCTGTGGCAATCTTCGATACGGTCTTGTTTACAGAAAGTCCGCACGATATAGGTAAACCCGTTTCCCGGATAATTTTCTGCCTGAGCTCGTGTGTCCACTTCCGGCAGCCAAAAAACCTGTCCATCCCCGTGATGTCAATATAATGCTCATCTATTGACGCCTTTTCATATACGGGTGCACTTTCAGCAATTATATCCGTTACCAGCCGTGAATATTTTGAATACAATTCCATGTCCCCTCTTATCACTATGGCATCTTTACACAGATAGCGGGCCATTTTCATAGGCATAGCTGAATGTACCCCGTATGCTCTTGCTTCATAACTGCAACCCGATACTACCCCACGGTCAGATGCACCTCCAACAATTACCGGCTTACCGTTTAAACAACTGTTTTGCAAACGTTCAACCGACACAAAAAAAGTGTCCATATCCATATGTATTATATTTCGTTCCATGTTTAGCTCTCCGCCAGTTGGCGGATCGGTTCTTCGCTATCGCTCAAAATCTCATCTTTAAAATAATTTTTTACCGGACAATAGTGATTTATATTATTTTTTATTTTATATTTGACTAATTTTTAATCAAAATTCAGACTATAATTTAATCAAAATTTCATAAACAACAAAATAATTGAATTTTTTCTGAAAAAATTATTGCTATGTACTTCAGTTCAAATATTAAATTCTTAAGAAAGCGCAGGAAAAAAACACAGGACGACCTGGCTTTTGTACTTCAGATGAAACGTTCTACCCTAAGCGGATATGAAAATAATATCGCCGAGCCGGGAATCAGCTCTCTTCTCAGGTTCTCGAAATATTTCGGAATCGCAGTGGATACACTAATAAAAAACGACTTGCAAAAGCTTTCTGAAAGCCAGATGCGCCAGCTTGAACATGGTCAGGATGTCTTTATTACGGGTCAAAAGATTAGAGTGCTCGCTACTACTGTAGACAGAAATAATGATGAAAATATTGAACTGGTCCCGGAAAAAGCAAAAGCCGGATATGCCAGCGGATTTGCTGACCCGGAATTTATTGGTGAATTACCGGTTTTCCGCATGCCCTTCCTGTCTTCTAACAAGAAATATCGAACTTTCCAGATTACAGGTGATTCGATGCTGCCAATTCCCGATAAATCCTGGGTAACCGGAGAATTTATCCATGACTGGAACAATATTCTTTCAGGTGACGCATATGTTATTCTTACCCTGGATGAAGGAATAGTTTTTAAAATTGTGGATAACCAGATAAAGGAAAATGGAAAACTGGTATTATATTCACTTAATGCCCTGTATGACCCTTTTGATGTGAATGTAAATGATATCAGGGAAATCTGGAAATTTGTACATTTTATAAGCAGCGAAATCCCCGAACCTGTAATTCCTGGTAACGAAATCTATCGTACAGTAGCTAATTTAAAAAAGGACATGGAACATCTTAAAAACAGGTTGAAGAAGTAGATGAAGTTTGTTTGGTTATTACGTTATTGGGTTATTAGGTTATTACGTTATTGGGTTATTAGGTTATTAGGTTATTGGGTTATTAGGTTATTAGGTTATTGGGTTATTAGGTTATTTAGTTAAAAGGATAATAAGTTATTATAATAAGTGGAAAAAGTTTTAGAATATGCAAACGATCCTAACAGCCTTACAGTCTAACAGTCTAACAGTCTAACAGTCTAACAGTCTAACAGTCTAACAGTCTGACAGCCTAACAACCCACTAACCCACTAACCCAATAACCCAATAACCAATCCCCCAATCAATTCAAACTATGATCATTATTAAGCTTCTTCTCCTGCTCATGCAACTTCATAAGACATAGCATCTGTGAATAGAGAAAACCCTCCTGTTGTTCAGGTGGCCTTGTAATAATATAGTTATACTTATCTTCGGAAGAAAGGTTCAGCGCCCGGGCAATATCATGAATATAAATATCCGTAGAATTTAAATTTTTCAAAAACTCCTGATCAACATGATCCACATAATAGATAAGCATTCTTATTAATTCCTCATTTTTGACAAGATGATCAAAGTCCACAACTTTCACTTTACCACCACTGTAAAGCTTATCCTTCATTGGATTTTCCAAACTTATTATCTGAATAACAGAAATTCCCTCAACCACAATAACCATTTCACCAAGCGAATTAGTAGCAACTATCTGTTTTAGTTTCACTTCGGAACCATATTCCTGTACTTTTGAACCTTTTACGAAAGGAATACCAAAGGCAAATCCCTTCTCATTGCATTCATTAATTAATTGTTTATATCTTGGTTCGAAAATCCTTAAAGGAATATCCTCTCCTGGTAAAAGTGATATATTTAAAGGAAAATATGGTAATATTTTTTCTCCTGTAGACATTCTGTTCTATAAATTATTTTTTGCATTTAATTTAATGCATTACATCAACAAATGTATACCTGAAAATGTTTAACTTGCTATGTAATTTATTATTATTATGTGTTATTTTGTTGAGATAAATCTGCCACGTGCTGATCTTGAAAAAAGATTTGGAGTAAAAGTCCCTGAGGATCCAAGGTATACCCCTGGCTTTTTTCATGCTGCGTTTACCAGGCCATACCTGCCCGTAATAACAAACCGTCAGCCTGATGAAATACAATTCTTCAGATGGGGACTAATTCCTTCATGGGTAAAAGATGAAGAAACTGCTGAAAAAATCCTTGCTGGTACTTTTAATGCAAAATCTGAGACGATTTGGGAAAAGCCTTCATTTCGCAATCCGGCAAGGCATAACAGATGTATAATACCTGTTCATGGATTCTTTGAATATCATGCGGATGGTAAAGTTAAGATACCCTATTATATAAAAAGAAAAGATGATCAACCGTTCACTTTTGCTGGTTTATACGATACATGGAATAATCATGAAAGCGGTGAAATACTGCAAACATACGCTGTGATCACAACTCCGGCAAATAAACTTCTGGAAGAAATTCATAACCTGAAAAAACGTATGCCAGCAATCCTTCCTGCGGAAACAGAGAAAGAATGGTTAAATAATTCATTGTCACAGGCAGAGCTATCGGAATTATTAAAACCTTTTCCCGATGATCTCCTCACTGCCTGGCCTGTATCAGGGAAAAAACTATACCGGCTTTCCGATATCACCGATCCCTCTATTATTGAGCCGATTAATGAGAAGTAAGATCACTTGAGTACTATTTCTCCTTCCAAAACAGATTTATTGGCTAATGAAACAGGATCAGGTTGCCTTCCCCCGACAGAAATACTGAATAATCCCGGTTCCACAATTCTTTTTCCACTTTCGCTGATAATAGAAAAATCATTTGGATCTAATGTCATTGAAATAGTCTTTTTCTCTCCGGCTTTTAAAAATACCCTGGTAAATCCTTTTAGCGTTCTTAAGGGAACAGGTACCGGGGCAGTTTTATTTGATAAATATAACTGTACAACTTCGTGCCCATCCTTATTTCCTGAATTGGACACATCCACCGATATATTTATATATTCACCTTTACAGGCTGTTGCCGGAATCTGCAGGTTACTATAACTGAAAGTGGTGTAACTAAGGCCATATCCAAATGAATATAACGGTTCTTTTCTGAAATACCGGTAAGTTTTTCCCTCCATGGAATAATCTGTAAAATCAGGAAGGTCATTAACCGACTTGTAAAATGTTATTGGTAAACGTCCTGATGGATTGTAATCTCCAAACAGGATGTCAGCTATTGCGGTTCCAGCAGCCTGTCCCGGATACCATGCTTCAAGTATTGCAGGGATGTTACTGTTTTCCCAGTTTATAGATAATGCACTTCCATTCATAAGAACCAAAACAACAGGTTTACCGACAGTGTTTATCGATTTTATCAGGTCTGACTGAATTTTAGGCAGATCCAGGGTAGTACGGTCCCCACCCCTGAATCCTTCAACTTCCACTTTCATCGATTCTCCCTCAAGCCTTGGGGAAAGACCCATAAATAAAATAGTAACATCTGCTTTTTTTGCAGCTTCGATAGCTTCTTTCTTATAATCCTTAACTGGTTTCTTCCATAAGAGCCGGATCACCGACATGCCTTCAGCTCCGGTATATTCTATTTTCACGGGGTATGCTTTTCCTGCTTCAAGATATAATTTTTTATATATTTTTCCCGGATGATGATCGCCTTTAAACTCACCAATTTTTTCTCCGTTTAGTTCCATAGAAAACTGGTATTTTCCTTCCCCTCCGATAAAATATTCTCCTGTTTCAGGAGCAATAAAGAACCCACTCCACCTGATACTAAAATTATTATCCTGGAAACCTTGTTCAGGTACTTCCCCCCACCAGTTAAAATCAATTAATTTATCAGTACGGATAAAGGTTGGTTCCCCTTCTAAATGATTGTTACCGTAATACTCACCTTTAAGACCATGTTCCTGCATCGTTGTGGAAGTAAATAACTTTTCTGACGGAATGACTTCAAGGGTGGGTAAATTTTCTGCTGCATCACATCCATGAACGTAAATGATCTCTGTGTCGGGAAGTTTTTTTCTTAATCCTTCCAGAGGGGTTACAGGATTCCTGGCAAATCCATTATAGTTTGCATACATTGTTTCCACATCATTTGCATTAGGTCCTATTACTGCCAGAGTTTTTATATTTTTATCAAGAGGCAGCATATTATTTTTATTTTTTAATAAAACCATGGATGCCCTGGCAATTTCTTCAGCAAGTGTAATGTGTGCATCGCTTTCAACTATAGCAAGAGGTATATTGGCATAGGGAACCATCTCCTCAGGATCAAACATTCCTAGCTCAAATCTGGCTTTCATTAAACGTTTCAGAGATATGTCAATCTCCGGTTCGGTTAATAATCCTTTTTCCACTGCTTCTGATAAACCTGTATAAGAATTTCCACAGTTCAGGTCAGTTCCTGCTTTTACACCAATGGCTGCAGCTTCAGCTTTGGTCTCTGCCAGGTTATGCCCTCTGTAGATATCATTTATTGCTCCGCAATCTGAGACAATATGTCCTTTAAAACCCAAACTATCCCGTAATAATTCAGTCAGCAGCGTATTGCTTCCGCAGCATGCTTCTCCGTTTGTACGGTTGTAAGCACACATCACCGCCTGTACATTAGCATCTTTTACAGTCATCTCAAATGCAGGAAGATAGGTTTCCATTATATCCCTGGTATTTGCGACAGCATTAAAAGAATGACGTTCCGGCTCAGGACCGCTATGTACAACATAATGTTTTGATGTGGCAATAACTTTGTAGTATTTAGGATTATTACCCTGTAATCCCTTTATAAAAGCTACACCTATATTGCCAGTTAAGAAGGGATCTTCTCCATAAGTTTCCATCCCCCGGCCCCATCGGGGATCCCTGAAAATGTTAATATTGGGACTCCAGAATGTCAAACCCTGGTATATATTTGTATGACCTCTCCCTTTATTTTTGTAAAAATGATGTTTTGCTCTTGCTTCATCAGATATTGCACTGGCAATTTCAAAAATGAGTGTTGTGTCCCATGTGGCAGCCAAACCAATGGACTGGGGAAATACAGTTGCATGCCCTGACCTTGCTACTCCATGCAGACATTCATTCCACCAGTTGTATCCAGGTATGCCCAACCGTGGTATTGAGTCAGCAGTGTGCATCATCTGACCGACTTTTTCTTGCAGTGTCATCCTCGATATTAAATCTTCAACACGCTGGTCAACTGATAGTGAGGGATCCCGGAAAGGAAATTCATATTTTTTGCTGCAGGAAATCAAACCTGTTAACATAATTCCCATGAAAAGAATAAATTCCTTAGTAATTTTCCGTGTCATAACAAATTGATAATTAGAGTTATAATAATAAGGGACGTGTTGCCGACAAATATAAAATATTGAAAATTAAAATTCACCGCAATGTAAATAAATTTTACTGTCACGACAAATAACAATTCCATTTTGAAATATTTATTAAATCACTCTGTTTTTACTTCTGTTAAATTATCAACCATTGTTAATAACTCATCAAATATTAAGGAGATTGAATGATATAAACACTTTCAGAATTAACAATTTGTTAATATTATATGGTGATATATTGTTAAGATCAATTTGAATTATTTCTTGCTATTTATTTCAGGTCATATTACATTTGTTCTACCAGGTGAGCGATAAAAAGCCGCTGCCGGTTTCGGGATGTAAATTTTAACTACGGTTAGCCTTTACAAACCGGGAGCAAATCTGCAAGGATAGACCTCTTTAACCGGAAAGCCGATGTGAATGGAAGACGTTAGTTGGAAATTCACCCACCACCTTGGATATCGCAAGATGTTCCTTGAATGGATGGCCCCCAGGGCAGAAGCTTTGAAAGATACCGCAAGGTATCCGGAAATTTTTCACATTCGCTGGAAAATGATCGTAAGACCAGAGTCCACCGGATGGCCTTAAGGGATCATGCACTCCCAAACGGGTACGCCCGCAAAGGAATGCATCCGGGTTCCTCTCCAACCCACATCGCAAGATATGGCAAGGATGAACCGGCTAAAATAACCGTAGCCTGGCATTGCTTGGCAGCTACGGCCGCTGAATAATGGAATGGGAATTGTTTCGCAAGGGACAGTTCCCATTCGTGTTTTTATACTATTTAAAATATTCTTTGTACAGGCAGGACATGATATTTTATTTCCAGGCAGGGCATGATATTTAATTACAGTCAGGGCATGCCCTGACTCTACCACATATTAAATTACCTGATTACTAACCTTCACATATCTTCATTTTTCTGAAATCTGGCAATTGCAGATTCTATTCATTCTCCTGTCTCCTGTGCCATTTCCAAAGCTTTCGTTGTAATATAATATTTGGTAATCATATTTGGAACCTCCCACTCAGGCAACTTCCCTTCTGTAAGATATTGCAGGTACCTGGAAGTAACTTGTTCAAAATGAGCTTCATGACCAACATCATATGTTTTCGGAACAACTACCTGCCAGCTGTTTTCAAGCTTCCTGATCTCAATTCCGGGATATTTTTCAACAAGGGCTGTTACACTGTTTTGAAGAGCTGTTTCAAATTTTTCCGTATTAATTCCTTCTGTTGGTTCAATATATAATACCGGTTTATAATTTTGTTCCTTTCCTTGCCTGATTACCAGGTTACACAGACTCCCCTTCATAACCGAAAAATGTGTGTCGCCCGTACCTTCCGGAGCTTTGAAATTCCATTTAACTACTACTTTCGAATATACACCGCGTAAACTATAATTTATTTCTCCATTGGCATAGACGTGAAGAACAGTATCTTCCCTGATGTCTTTTTTTAAATATACTGGGATCTCTTTTTCCCCGGTTACATCCATAAACTGACTTTGTGTTATTTTTGTTGGCCAGCGTTTTGCAGCCATCATAACTATATCCTTATTATAATCAATGATCTCCCCGGGAAAACATGCCCATTGGATCAGATCAACCAGATGTGTGGTTACATCTACCAGACCCTCTCCCTGTTGTTCAACATCAAAAAACCATGGAGGACGACGTAATATGCTTCCGGAAACATATTTATAAAAATGATGAACACTCTCTTTAATTACCGCTGGATTTTCTGAACTGCCTTTTTGTAATTCACCGAAAACCTCAGGAAACATAGAGAACTCCTTTTGAAGAATACTCGTTATCTCATATCTTTCCGTCATGATATCATAAAGAAGTACGTTCTTTTCTTCAGCGCTGGCAAATGCTTCCTTTAGCAGTTCAAAATTTTTTATATTTATTGCCATCGGTTTGTCAGCCAGTACATTTAATCCTGCATCAATGGCTGATTTAATGTATTCTGTTTTTTTCCTGTTATTTCCTGCCATTACCACGACATTCCCGTTTTTCTCACTGAGCATTCTTTCCAGATAATCTTCACCTTCATAAACAACTGATTCCCATGCCGTGGGATTGTCCTGCCTGTTATTATATTCATCTATCTTTAACAAATGGTCATCTAATTCCCTGCCTTTAGGTGCGTAAACATGGACAAATTTATCTACCTGGTCATACATGGATTTCTGTACAAGGTGCGCATGAAAATGCCCGGGATCAAGAGTAATTAGTTTAACTTCACCCGCCGTTCCGGTAAATACAGGTTCTTTTTTCATTTCCTTACAACCATTGAATGTTATTAAAAAAGCTACTAAAATGGTAAAAATAAATTTTTTCATGATATATTTAGTTTCAGGTTTTTCTTATTCTCTTGTTATAGTTACAGGATTGGAATAATCACTCCAGAGATTTTCGGCCTGTGGGGCACTGAACTTTCCGTTTGAAACCATCAGCCTGTACCTTAAAAGATATGTTTTCCCCGTTTCCAGGATCCAGTCCGTATTTCGTGTAGGGGAAAAATTAACAAAAATATCTCCCCTGTCATTATTACTATTACTTGGCCAAACCCTCAATGGTTCGGGATGATTATAATTGGAAGGATGTCCCATAAAAAGAATACCAGCATGACCATTTTGTGTTTCTCCGTTAATAACACACCATTTTGCCCTCTCCCCATCAGCTTCATCCCTTACCTTACCTTCCGAAGTAAAGATCTCAGTGTTTTCTTTTGTCCAGTATTCTGTAGCACGGTATCCAAATCCACCGTAACGGTATTCCTCCAGTGTAATTGATTCTACCGGACATAGTAATGAGGTAATATCGATCATAAAGATCCCGTCATTACGATTATATACCTTAATCTCCTGGTATTCGGTGATCGCTTTTACTTCTCTTGAAGAACCAGGCCAGGAAATATGTTCAAGTAAAAAACCCAGGCTTCCGAAAATATTACCCTCCTCCAATGAGATAATACCTGCATGTCTTACTGTTCCCTGGAGCTTTTTCAGATTCCAGAAATCAACCTCTTCATCACGGAACTTTGTTTTTGTCCATGGATTCCAAATCCCATAATGATGATAGTGATCTTCAGGTTGTATTTTTGTAAGAACAGTTTTATCCGGAGCATACAAGGGATGGATAAAACCACTTCGCTTGTATGATTCATCAACTCCCTCCGGGGGATACACCATTTCTGAATTATAACAAATTACCGGTTTCCCGTTAACTTCAAATTCATACCCGGTTTCCACTCTTTTAATATTGACATTTGGCTTGGCCGGTGAAGACTTAATTTTGGATAATTCATACTTTCTTTCCTTTCCGGCGGGAGTAATACCACTAAGTTTCCATGAAATAAAACGACGATCATGGGAAAAGATCTGAAATTCCACAGGAGTTTTGCCATTATCTGTGATCTCAAAGAGAGAAAGTTCTGAGCCACACATACTCGTAATATCATCCAGAGGTAGAGATACAATACTTTCATTTCTTTCCGTATTCCCGGTTTTAACATTAAAAAGGACTATTTTTTCTTCATCAGTACTCTTTTGAGTACATCCACAGATAATTAACAGCAAGCTAATCATAATTTGTTTGTTAAATTGCATGATCTGAAGTTTTTAAGTTTAATATTAGAGTCTATATAGCAAGGTCTTATACCCATAGATTACTCACTTCTTTCGTGAGATCGCTACCTTAAGTTCCCTAATGGGGACTTGACTTAAGTTGTTTTTTTTAGTAACTCCCCCTTCCTTGCTCCGCTGAAGCTTCGCGAAGGCGAGTAGGGGGTTTGGGGGTACAACCATTTAATATTGACATTAAGACTTTTCGGAGTAAACTCATCTTATAAAATGTTAAATTGCCTTTATTGGATTTATCCATAATGATAAAACCCTTAGACAGCTTTACAAATATATAAAAAGTGTTTTAAGAATCAGGTTAACGGGTTAATTTTGTATGATTCTTTCCTTTACCTGAAAAAACATTACTTTTGCAGAATCTTATTTAACAAATCATGAATCCGACGAATGAGGTACTCAGGAAAATTAATGAATACAACGAACGTTTTCATAAGAAGGATCCTGTAGAAGTATTACAATTTTTTCTGAATACATATAAAGGGAAAATAGCCCTTTCATCCAGCATGGGTGTTGAGGATCAGGTTCTTACAGGGATGATCGCATCAATTGACAGGAGCACGGAAATCTTTACTCTGGATACAGGGCGTTTATTTCCTGAAATATATGATCTGATTGCAGCCACTAATAAATATTATAATGTTCGAATTAAGGTTTATTTTCCTGATAAAGAACAGGTTGAAGAAATGGTTAATGAAAAGGGGATAAATTTGTTTTACGATAGTATTGAAAACAGGAAACTTTGCTGCCATATCAGAAAGATTGAACCATTAAAACGTGCCTTCAGGACTCTTGATGTATGGATCTGCGGTTTGCGAAAGGATCAGTCTGTTACGAGGTTTTATTCAAAACTGATTGAGTGGGATAAAATAAATGGATTGATAAAATTAAATCCCTTAATTGACTGGTCAGAAAAAGAGGTCTGGGAGTATGTGAGGAAGCATAAAGTTCCATATAATCCATTACATGATAAAGGATTCCCCAGTATTGGCTGCCAGCCATGTACAAGGGCTGTTAAACCGGGTGAGGATATACGTGCAGGCAGATGGTGGTGGGAAAACCCAGAGCAAAAGGAATGTGGCCTTCATGGGAAATAATCATAATAAGTATTGACCTACCTGCCCACAGGTTCATCTTATATTTTAATCGGTCAGCAGTGAAATTTAATATAGCATTTTTTAAAGCTTAGTTTTTTTTCTTAGATTTGCATCCCTGAATTTCTGAATATAAATGCCCAGATGGCGGAACCGACGAAGGAGCTCCCGCCATCCCTTAAAGCAAGCAGATTAACCAGGTTGTTCTTTATATTTTAGAAGGAAATAAATGCCCAGATGGCGGAATTGGTAGACGCGCTAGTTTCAGGGACTAGTATTCGCAAGAATGTGCAGGTTCGAGTCCTGTTCTGGGCACCAACGCTTATTGCCCGTTCATTTTTTCTTTTTATATTTGTGAGCTACCTGATAAAGAATTAATCAGAATAATGCCCAGGTGGTGAAATTGGTAGACACGCCAGCTTGAGGGGCTGGTGCTCGTTTAGGGCGTGCTGGTTCGAGTCCAGTCCTGGGCACTTCATTACTAATTTTCTGCCTTACCCTTTTCAGTAAATTAATAGCCTTTTACCCATAAAGCTTTTTCATCATCAATACAAAGATCAGCTATCCCGATCATTTCCCTGTTGATAGAGATCAGCTTGTCCCTAATAACCTCCCAGAATATCTCCCAGTCTTTATACCTTGTTTTCATCTCATTCAAAAATTCAATTCCTGAGATCTGATGAAGTATAAATGACTGCAGATCATCATGATTCTGGATAGATTGAATCCGGGTAAGATGAGTTAAAAGATGGTTACGAAGTGCAACAACTTTATCTGTGCTGAAATAATTAACAGAATAATATTGGAAATCCTGGTTGGTCAGTTCAAAACAACTTCTGAAAAGACTAAATACTGAACTTTCAAGATATCTTGCATTAGATGAAAGCTTTTCAAAGGAATTCCCGTCCTCCTTTACCTGGATCTGAATAATATTCAACTCATCATAACTAAAAAGCTTAAGTTTCATTAAAAATCTTTTATAGTTTTATCGTTCTAACAAAAATAATATTTTACTGTTAATATTAAAGATACATAAGAGCGTAAATTCTGCTTATCTTTACATTTTCCTGTCAGGAGCTTTACTATCCGGATGAATGTAGTTATAATGATAATAAATACATAAACATAATTAATATTTTCCTGCATGAATATTGAAATCCTGGAATCTTTATTTGAAAAGAAGTTTGATAAAGCTGTATTAAACGTAAAAGCTTTGCCTCTTTCCGGTTCTGCGAGAAGATATTACAGGCTTTCTAATGCAGAATTTAGCGTTATCGGAACCTTTAATCCGGATGTTCGCGAAAACCATGCCTTTACTGAATTTTCCCGCCATTTTCTGGATAAAGGGCTTACAGTTCCCGAAATTTTTGCCGTCTCAGATGATAAATTATATTACATGGAAGAAGACCTTGGTGATATGACTTTATTTGATTTTGCGAATGAAACCAGAAAGGACAATAGCATTCCACCGCTTCTGCACGAAATGTATCGCAAAGCATTAAAAGAACTTGTAAACTTCCAGGTATATGGACATAATGGACTGGATTATTCCCTGTGTACTCCCCGGAATATTTTCGATAAACAATCTATGTTATGGGATTTAAATTATTTCAAATCCTTTTTTCTGAAACTTTCCGGAGTGCCCTTTGATGAACAACAACTGGAAACAGATTTCCTGAATTTTACATCATATCTTGATACTGTGGATAAAAACAATTTTTTATATCGTGATTTTCAGTCGAGAAATATTATGCTTCATAAAAATAATTTATACTTTATTGATTATCAAGGGGGAAGAAGAGGTGCTTTACAATATGACGTGGCTTCATTTCTTTTTGAAGCTAAAACTGATCTGCCAGAAGAATTCAGGGAAGATTTACTCGGATATTATCTGGATGTACTGACCAGTATTAAAAAAGTTGACAAATCTGAATTCAGACAATTTTTTTATCCTTTTGCCCTGATCCGTACTTTTCAAGCGCTTGGAGCATATGGATTCAGAGGCCTGGTTGAAAAAAAAGCTGTATTCCTCCAAAGCATCCCCCACGCATTAAAAAATCTTAAATGGCTTATTGAACATTCTGAAATATCAGGGAAATTACCTGAATTATCCCGTGTCTCAATAGAGATCGCAAATACAAAACGATTTGATTACCATTTCCCGATCAACACAGATATATTAACTATCCGTATTTTCAGCTTTTCTTATATGAAAAATATTCCGGATGATCTGACAGGACATGGAGGTGGATTTGTATTCGATTGCAGGGGAATTCATAATCCGGGTAAATACTTGGAATTCAAGAATTTTACTGGAAAGGATGAACCTGTAAAAGAGTTTCTTAAAAACAATTCTGAAATGAAAGGATTCCTTGATGATGTCTATTCATTAATTAACAGACATATTGAATTTTATAAATTGAACAATTATAAAAATATGCAGGTTTGCTTTGGTTGTACAGGTGGGAGACATCGTTCGGTTTATGCTGCTGAACAAATTTATGAAAAATTAACAGGACGGAATGATGTGGAGGTTATTTTAAAGCATATGGAGTGCTGATTTTCAGAGGGCTGTCACAAAAGTTAAATATATTATTTTAATAAATTATTAAATTCGTAAATACTCAGGTATTTAGGCTGTAGGTTGATAGACTGTAGGAATACCAGACTGTATTAACCAAAGAGTTGTTTAGCCTGCTGATGAGGCATATTTAAACAAGAACAAGTTTCGGGTATGTTGATTAGATTTTTATCGGAATTCAAAAAGCCTTCAGCCTTCAGTCTAAGTAACCTGAGTAGTAACTTAAATTCATTTTATTGCATGCTCCATCGAAAAGCCATGATCCTTGCTGCAGGCCTGGGTACACGTCTGCTTCCCCTTACTAAGAATAAACCCAAAGCTCTGATGGAATATAAAGGGAAAACTCTTTTACAGATTACTATTGAACGTTTGTTGAAATACGATTTTCATGATCTGATCATAAATGTTCACCATTTTTCCGGGATGATTACAAATTATCTTGAAAATAACAGGAATTTTGACGCTAATATCAGTATATCAGATGAATCCAATGAGCTGTTAGAAACAGGAGGTGGATTAAAAAAAGCATCCTGGTTTTTTGATACAGGTCCGTTTCTTGTCCATAATGTTGATGTGCTTACTGATTTTAACTTTGATATTTTATATAAATATCATATTTCTGAAAAAAACCTTGCTACTCTTGCAGTTATGGAAAGACAAACATCAAGATCACTTATGATGGATGAGCATTATCGCTTATGCGGATGGCGTAACAATAATACCGGAGAGGAGATAATAGTAAAAGAACAACCTGGGCTCAAACAGGTTGGATTTTGTGGTATTTATGTTCTTCAACCGGAAATCTTTTCTTTAATGCATGAAACAGGGAAATTCTCCATTCTGCAGGTATTCCTGCGCCTGGCAAAAGATTATCCAATCGGATTATATACTTTTAAAGGCAACTGGCAAGATTTAGGGAAAATTGAAAACTTCCCGCCTTTTTAATATATTCCGAATCATGAGACACGCTATAGCTTATCTATTTGTGGGCAGGGCATGCCCTGCCTCTACTCCTCTCTTATAATCACATACTCATATTCTCACATTCCCGTTCCCACTGAAATCTATAATTATTTCCTATCTTTAGGTTTTTATTAATTCAATGAAATTACGTGTTGTAATAGGACTTTCCGGTGGGGTAGATTCCAGCGTGGCTGCTTTGTTACTTAAAGAACAGGGCTATGATGTCATAGCTGTTTTTATGATCAACTGGCATGATAAAACCGGGGTGCTGAAAGGCGATTGTCCCTGGGATGAAGATGTCACTTACGCTGAAATGGTCGCAAAAAAAATCGGAATTCCTTTCCATGTTGTGGATTACAGTGAAAAATACAGGGAAAAGGTTGTAAAATATATGTTCTCAGAATATCAAAGAGGAAGAACGCCTAATCCTGATATTTTGTGCAACAGGGAAATCAAATTCACTGAATTTTTTTCTGTGCTTGAAGCTTATGAGGCAGATTATATTGCAACAGGACATTATTGCAGACGGAAGGTTATTGAAAAAAACGGTGAAATTTTATATTCTTTAATGCAGGGGACAGATCCCTGTAAAGAACAGAGTTATTTCCTCTGCCAGTTAAACCAGTACCAACTCTCCAAAACGCTATTCCCTATAGGTCATCTGCATAAAGCTGAAGTAAGAAAAATTGCAAAAAATGCCGGACTCGCTTCCGCCGGGAAAAAAGATTCTCAGGGTATTTGCTTCGTGGGAAAGGTTGATCTGCCTGTATTCCTTCAGCAAAAACTAAAACCTGAAGCAGGAATTGTTATTGAAATACCTGAAAACTGGCCGGGATATAAAACCAGATCATGGAAATCAGGTACATTGGATGAAAAAAGCAGTCCATGGATATATACTCCTGAATCCGGACACCAGGCAGGACATCATAAGGGTGCTCACTTTTACACGGTTGGTCAGCGTAAAGGATTGAATATCGGAGGGAAAAGAAAGCCTTTATTTGTTCTCTCCACGGATACAGGGAAAAATATTATCTACGTGGGACAAGGCCAGGATCACCCGGGATTATACAGGAAAGGGCTTTTTATTCAACTGGAGGATATTCATTGGATTCGTCCTGACCGTGAAATGACAAGTGGAGAAGAACGGAATTGCAGGGTCAGAATCCGTTACCGGCAGCCATTACAGGCAGCAAAACTAATAAGGAAAGGGGAGGGGATGTACATATTATTTAAGGAACCCCAGAGAGGTATTACCCCGGGACAATTCGCTGCCTGGTATGAAAAAGATGAGCTCACAGGATCCGGAGTCATCAGCGCTTAGTTATGGTTACGAACATACTCTTCAATCCTCTCGTAAACCAGCTTTGAACTTATTATTACCATTGGTATACCTGTACCGGGAATAGTTGATGCACCTACATAAAAAACATTCTTGAATATTTCATCAAAATTTTTTGGCCGGAAACCACCTATCTGTAACATGTCATGAGCTAAACCCAAACCGCTGCCACGATGAAGGTTAAACTGATTTTGCCAGTCAACCGGAGTATATATTGTTTTCGTAACTATTTCCGGGCTGATATCCCTGTTTATCCTTTGGGAGAAATCCCGGATAATACTATCCACTATTTCATTACGGTCAGTCCAGTCAGGTTTAAACCGTAAATCCGGAACAGGACATACAAAAAATAAACTTTCTGAATTTTCAGGGGCACACTCTGGATTGTTCCTGGATAAGACATTTACATAATAATATGGTTTTTGAAGAGAATCCGGATTTTTAAATACTTTATCGGCATAATCCTTAAAATTATCACCCAGGTAATAATTATGATGATGAACATGAGGTAGTTTGGTTTTAATACCCAGATATATTGTCAGGGGCCCCATGGTCCAGGATTTTTTATCCAGATTTTCAACTGAATATGCACTTCTTTTAAAAACTGTTCCTCTGAAGACTGCAGCATCTGCATTTATAACAAATATGTCTGACTCCCATTTCTTACCGTTTTGGTCAATAAGAAACTTCAACTGATTATTATTTTGAACAAATTCCCGGATTTCCGTATTGTAATGTATCCTGACATTCTCTTTTTTCAGTTCATTAAGTATTCCTTCTATTATCCTGTACATGCCCCCTTCAACATTATAATATCCATCATGTTTGAATTCAGTATAAGAAAGGAGGGTGTAGATACCTGATGTATCGAAAGGTGTTCTGCCCAGGAAAAATGCAACCAGGGAAATTATTTCCCTGGCTTCCTTTGAACTGAAATACTCTGAGACCTGGTTCCAGAATGATCGAAATAACACAGGCAAGTGGATAGGATTAACTTTCAGAAGAGTAAGCAGATAGTGCAGCACAGAATCATAATTCTTTTTAATTACCACATCAACAGTATCATGAAACAAACGGCCGCTTTTTTTCATGTATCTCATCATCTTTCGATCAAAATCAGGCTCTGAATCTTTAAACTGCTCCGCAAGTTTTTGAATATCCTTATATAATAAATAGGAATTGTTATTTCTGCTGAAGTTCACTGTATATAAAGGATCAAGCGGATAATACCTGAATGGCAAAGAGATATTACAGTCTTTGGCAAATTCAGTAAATTCATATGACATACTGAAAAAACTAGGGCCAGTATCAAATGTAAAACCTTCTTTTTTCAGTTGGTTAAACCTTCCACCAGCCTGGTCGTTCTTTTCAATAATTTCAACAACATATCCTTTCTTTGCCAGTCGTAAAGCTGTAGCTAAACCTCCTAGTCCTGCACCTGTGATTAATACCTTCATTGTCAGCCTTTATTTTTCATTCTTAGTAAAATCTGTGGGTATAGTGCATCCTTAACCCAATGTATATCCGGTTCAATTCTCAATATTTTATCAATATATTTTTTTGATGACTCAAAATCATCCAGGTAAGAATAGGTTTGCGCAATAACAACCAGAAGATTTAAATAATTCCAATTTTGAAAAAGATAAGATGTGTCTTTTTCCATAATCTCCTCTGCCTTCAGGTAATGATATATGGCTTCATTTTTTGAACCACCGAATACAGGAGGAGTATAAAATTTAATATTTCCCTGTTGAATAAATGCAAGTGGATTCCCCGGATCAGATTCCACTGCTGTTCTGGCTGCGTCTATACTCTTTAATCCAATAAACGGTGCCAGCATATTGTTCAATCCGATCTTGTATCCATAAAATGCTGCCTGGTAGGCATTTACAATTGATTGAAGAGATTCATCCTTTGAGAGGAAAATTAAATTCTTTTCTGCAAGACCCAGATAACTCCTGGCTTCATCGTATGAGCCTGTACCAATACACCAGCCAATGTAACCATATTGATAATTAATAAGCTCCAGCATTAAATAATGATCTTTGTTTTGGATTGTTTGCATCTTATCAATCACCCTCTTCCATATTTGCATATTGTTGCTGATATATGCCGTATAAATATCCGATTTGTATCCTGCATGGATAATCCCGGTATAGATAAAAAATAATAAAATTGCTATTTTATACTTCGCCCTTTCCATTGATAATTATTTATATATCTGTTCAGAAATGCCTTGTAAATGATTAATCCCATTGTAAATTGCTGGGGTATCATATATAAAATGTTTTGCACTACATTTTGTTCACTCAATTTTGAAATAATTGATCTGATTGCTAACAATGTTAATAAGTAAATAATAAAAACAGAAAGAGTTTGTGAGAAATAAATAAAAATAAATCCAAATGATGTTATAAACCAGAAAATAAATGCAAGGAGTAACGAACCACCGAAAAAACTGGCAATATTTTTTGAAAAACCATTTACTGCTTCTTTAAAGTTATTGTACATTCTGCATGTAATAGAATTATCCCCGGTCATACACGTGACAGTATGTTTATTTCTTTTAAACAATCGGGCTATTTCAATGTCTTCCACTTTATTGGCCTTAACCTGCTCATGAGGATTAATTTTATAATAAACATCTGCCTTGAAAAGCATAAACTGGCCATTCGCAGCAGCCAGAGAAGATTTTTTTGATTTTCTCACCAGGATAAGCGGTAATAATGACAATAAAATATAATTCATATTGGGCACTGTGATCTTTTCTCCGAAGGTCTTCATTAATTGTTTTGGGAAAATGGTCAACAAAGATATTTTTTGTATTTCCATATATGACAAAGCAGTATGGATAAGATATCTCCCAATTCTTACATCAGCATCGGTAAATAATAAATACTCCCCTGATGCTGTTTCAGATAATACTTTACACGCATAGTTTTTCCCAAGCCAGCCTTTTGGAAGTCCACTGGAATTGACAAGCCTTATTCTTTTATCCCTTCTTTCATAATCGCTGACTATTTCAGCAGTTTTATCTGTTGAAAGATCATTGAATACTATTATTTCTATGTTCTGGTAATCCTGGACAACCAGATCAGACAGTATATTCCCGATATTAAACTCTTCATTACGGGCAGGTATCAGAACTGAAATAAATGGATCTTTATATGCCCCTGATTTTAAAAACCTGGGTCTGAAGATAAAATTTATGCCAGCGATCAGCAACTGTATTATCGTAAACACAATAATGAAGTATGAAATAAATATCATTCCGCCTCTGTTTTGCTGTTAATTTCAGAAATACATTCAGCATAAAAGATATTATATGCTTCCTGTATTTTATTAATCTTAATGTTAGTATCTTTATATTCAGTAAGATAAATAAAAAGTGTGGGACTGGGATGTGAGAAGTAATTAATAAGATTTACCATAAAAATGATCTGAACCTTTCCGGCCTTGTCCTTTAATATTAATTCTGTTCCTTTTTCAAATTCAAAATAACTCTTGTAGATTGAGTTGATCTGCCCTTGCGGAAATAGAAGGAGAATATTTTGCGGTCCTGATAATATTTCTGCTGAATGTTGTATTGATTCAATAATACTTTTTGATTTTTTCTTAACTGAGAATCCTCCTGATTTTTTAAAAAACCAATATTTGTTAAGTTGGTTTTCAAGCATCATGAAATAGAATTTTCGTTTAAATTTTTTAAGATTTACATACATCGCCCAGAATCCGTCCCACCAGCTTATGTGGTTCGATATCAGAAGGACAGGAAGGTTCATGTCAATGAATTCTCCTGAAATAAAAACTTTATGGAAATTTCTGTGGATCTTATAAATAGTGTATATCTTGAAAAAAGTATAAATGATACAGTTATGCCGGGCTTTAATTATCATAAAATTACTTTAAAGAAAAATATTAATGCAAGGAAAAAAGATAATTGGCAGATCAGCAAAACAGGCGCGATCTGGCTGTGATTAATTTTCATTCCCCTGTAAAATGCATGAAAAATCAGTGCAATAATAAACCATGATACATAGTTCCTGGCGGGGATCATACTTCCTTCCCAATGCCACATACCAAGTGTCGGGGCAATTTGTTCAAGGATTATATCGTAAAGAAGCATGAGAAGGGCTGCAAGGAGAATTTTTAATCCTGTGTGGACAGATAGTAAATTTACAACTGAAGCTGATAAATAAACAAGCATTATCCAGTTGATACCAATAATTACCGGAGTTTGAAATATTTTGATGCCCAGGGTTCTGCCATAACTGTAATTACCGAAAATAATGCCGGTATTCACACCTGCAACTTCTAATATATACCCTGTAACAGTAATTGTAAAGAAAACCAGAATAGTCTTTACATCTATTTTTGAACTATGAAATAATATTAGTAAATTGAAACTGATAAGCAGGGTAAGTGGTGTTAGCAGAATGAAAAAATGACGGGTATATGGAAACATAATCCCTGCTGTTCCAATTAAATAAAATTTAATAATAAAATCCTCCGCGTTTTTTTTTTGCATGATACAGGATAATGTTTTTGCAGCAATATTTTTCATGCCATTGGGATTTCGGAAGTATGTTTGGATGGGTTTAAATATAGTTTATTTTACAGGCAATAAAAGCTTTTATATATAGCAGTATTTTCCTGAAATTACTTATCCGTATTCTTTTATGAATAATTTCATTTGCAGGAGTATGCGAAATTTTTTTCAACAATCTCCTGTTGTAATAATAAGCTGTCAGGACAGGAAGTTTAACTTTTCCGGGTAACTTTCTAATGCCCGTCAGAGAGGAGGAAAAATCATTTTCTATATTAGCAATAATTATTTCTTTAGTGGTTTCATTGAAATCTTCAATTTTTTTTAAAGGGAAATAATTTCTTCCCAGGTATTCCATATCATTTTTCAGATCGCGCAGGAAATTGATTTTTTGAAAAGCTGATCCCAGCTTCATTGCCGGATCCTTCAATTCGTTATATAATATATCATTATTGTCAGTAAAAACTTTGAGACACATTAATCCCACAACTTCGGCAGAACCGTGGATATATTTATCAATCTTTGTCTTTTCAGAATAATCTGTTTCATGCAGATCGTATTTCATACTCTGTAAAAAAGCATGGATAAGATCATCAGTTATATTGTATTTTTTCACAACTTGTTGAAATGCATGCAAAACCGGGTTGAGACTTATCCCTGCGTTGTATGCTTTATAGTAATCAATTTCAAATTCTTCCAACAGATTTTTTTTATTGTGTTCATGAAATGTATCAACAATCTCATCAGCAAGTCTTACAAATCCATATATGCTGTAAATAGCATATCTCATTTCGGGCTTCAGCCTTCTTGCGGCATGAAAAAATGAAGTGCTGTAAGCCCTGGTGATCAACTTATTAATATCAAGAGAAACCGTGTTATACTTTGTTGACAAGTTAAGATATTAGTTTTTAAAAATTATAATAGCTTGAGGCAACTCTGAAAAGTCATATTATTTCAAATATCGCCACAGATTCACAGATTAATTTGTATTAATTAATTGATAATCTGGGTAATCTGTAACAATTCTTCCTGTTAAAGTTGAAAATATATCTTTTCGGAGTAGATTCATAGCTTGTAATATACTAAATAAGTTGTCATCAAAAAAAAGTATTTATTTTACTTTCTGAAACAAATATTGTATTTTCAAGGCAGTCATATTTTTATTCCGGAAATAGTTTTTTGATAATAATCCACGGCCCTTAATGCTGTTTTTCTGATATCAGTCATCGGATCAGGGTATTTTTTTGTATTTATTTCTGTGATCCATTTTTTAATATAAAGATTATCGGGATCGTACTTTCTGGTTTGAATTAAGGGATTGAACACTCTGAAATAAGGTGCTGCATCAACGCCTGTACCAGCAACCCATTGCCATCCTCCATTATTGGAAGCCAATTCATAATCAAGAAGCTTGGAGGCAAAATATGCTTCACCCCACTGCCAGTCGATTAACAGGTTTTTTACAAGAAAGCTGGCAGTGATCATCCGGACACGATTATGCATATAACCACTACTGTTCATTTCACGTATTCCTGCATCTACAATGGGTATTCCTGTTTCTCCGTTTTTCCACCTCTTAAAATCTTTTTCATTATTTATCCATGGAATGAAACTATATTCTTTTTTAAAAGCTTGAGTAGCAACATATGGGAAATGCCATAATAACATCATGTAGAATTCCCTCCATATCAACTCATCCAGGAATTTATCATTATATTGCTCAGCAACACGGATTAATTCTCTTATGCTTATTGTGCCTAATCTCAGGTGAAATCCAAGTCGGCTGGTGCCGTTCAATGCCGGGAAATCCCTGGTTTTATGATAATTACGTATTATTTCTGTATTTATCAGACGATCAGAGATTCTGACATTCATTGTTTTAAACCGCATATCCTTTAATGAAATACGGGTAAAGGGTGATATTTTTAATAAATTGTTGAGTTTTTCTTCTGAAGGATAGTGAATGATCTTTGTTAATGAACTTCTTTTTTCTTTCCATTTTTTCATATATGGTGTATACACCAGATATGGTTTGCCGTCTGACTTAGTTACTTCGTCTCTTTCAAAAACAACATGGTCTTTGACGCTCAAAAAACTAATACCTTTTTGTTCCAGAGATTTCTTGATCTTGTTATCTCTTTGTATACTATAAGGTTCATAATCATTATTTGTGTAAACAGTTCGTATATTAAATTCTTCTGCCAGATCATGGAAACATTTCTGAACTTCTCCGTGCATTGATTTAAGTGAACTCCCGTAATTTATCAGCTCTGAATGAAGTCTTTCTGTCTCATTATATAAGGCAGTTATACGTACATCATCGGGTGGAAGATTTCGCAGAATTTCCTTGTCAAAAATAAATACAGGTAATACAGGCAGAATGCCGCTTAAGGCAAGGTAAAGACCGTGATTATCATGAAACCTTAAGTCACGCCTGAACCAGAAAACATTCACTTGTATATGCTTTTTGGGCATAAGCATGAAATAAACAAAAGATCAGGGTATGATTAAATACCCCTTTGATCCCCCGATCCCTTTGATCCCTTTGATCCCTCGATCCCTCGATCCCTCGATCCCTTGATCCCTTTGATCCCTTTGATCCCTTTGATCCCTTTGATCCCTCGATCCCTTTGATCCCTTTGATCCCTTTG